>Ga0255336_100098_pt1 | contig 205347 bp, 219 predicted proteins | sample MeOH1_35cm_T3_17_FD_189102 | JGI IMG/M metagenome (GOLD analysis project Ga0255336, IMG submission 189102) | Sandy soil microbial communities from University of British Columbia, Vancouver, Canada - MeOH1_35cm_T3_179 | ecosystem: Engineered > Artificial ecosystem > Sand microcosm > Unclassified... | reverse complement strand
TAGACTTCTCCTTGAACCGCGGAAAGTAGTCGAAGAAGCTGGATTTATTGCCCGGATTGGCCGAGTGCGTGCGCTTGCCACGTATCTGCATGGCCCGGCGCAATGCCGCCACGCCTGACTCGCCCAGTTCCCTGGCTGCCGCGCTTGAGCTGGCATAGTCTGCCAGAGAGGTCTCCCCCGGCAGGTCCAACACGTCTAGCACCATCGTCCACAACTCCACGTTGGTGCCCTTCGGCGTCTCGTAAAGCGTGCTCAGCGTGCCGTCCGCGTCGACCTCCGCGAGGAGCACCTCGCGAAGAGAGTAGCCCTGCGGCTCCAGCGACAAGGGAGAGATGCCCTCATGGTCGAGGCGGTAGTGGAAGAGGCTGTATGCGTGTTCCAGGACGTCCTCCAGGCTCGCATCGAGCAGAGGCAGCAGCTCCCCGATGAGCGCGCGCGGCGTGTTCGGCACAGCGTCCGGCGCGGCAAGCAGCCAGCCATCTGCGCGCAGGCCTGGCGCCCAGGCGCGCACAAGCTCGAACTTGAGGTCTTCGCGGGCTACCCCGTCGCCCTGCCCGGCCACTGGGCGGGCGAGAAGTCGATACACCTTTCCCTTGAACGCGACCTCGTAGAACGGCAACTCGTCTGCCAGACGCATGTGCGCGCGGCATGTTGTGCCCAGATTCGAGTATGTCGTCCCGTCATACCCCGCGGTCTGCACAGCCTTGGGCGCGGGCAACGAGCCCGACTTCAGGAGGGTCTCGCTTCGGAATCCAGGCAGCAATAGCGCTGTGTGCGGTGTGGCCTTGCGCTCGGTTTCCGGGATGTTGTTAGCAGCTTCTTCGGGAAGGGCACTCACAGTTAACACTCCATGGCTACGCCGGGATGGCGAGCAAGGAAGTTAAGCTGAAGGGCTCGGAAAATCAATGGGTGTTTGAAAAGGCTCACGGCAGCGCGTCGGCGCCACGCGTGAGTTCTACTTGTGGTTAGAGCGACTCTGCGAGCGCATCAGACTCTAAAGTGACTGCCTTCGCAGCGGCTGCAGCCTTGCGATTGGCATTGGTCGCTCCAGCGCGCGAGGGCGGCTGACACAGGCCACACACCAAATCGCTGACGACGTCCTGGGCGTGGGTGACGAAGTGACCGCCGCACTTCGTGCACGGGCTTCGGCGCAGGATGCCGGCGTGGAAAAAGCGCAGAAGCGTCCATGCCCGGGTCAGGTCCATCAGAACCTCGCCGCCGGATTCGGTGAAATGCTCCTGATAAAGCGCATACGACTTAGCAAGCAGGTCAATGCGGTCGAGCTGCCCGCTCGCGTTATTACGCAGGCTGGCGTGGATGCTTGCAAAGAGCGACGAGTGGATGTTCGGCCCCCACGTGAGATACCAGTCGGCCGAAAACGGGAGCATGCCCTTAGGCGGAGATACGCCGCGCACCTCCCGGTACAGCCGGATAAGGCGGTCGCGCGAAAGCTCAGGCAGCTCGGTCTCGAGGACCTGCATGCGGGCGCCCAGCTGGATGAGCTGAACGGCTTTCATCACCTGGGCGGCTTCTGACGACAGCTTTTTCTGGGTCGAGCTCATGCGAAGGCCTCAACCGACTTCGAGTCAGCCAGCAGGAGAGCCGCGTGGGTAAGGCCCTCGGCGCTTCGCTTTTCGGCAAGCGCCGACAGCAGCATCGAATCGCTCATCCGGAACGTACAGAGAAGGTGCGGCGCCGATGCAAGCTTCACGGTCTGGGCTAGAGATAGCCCGCTGATGATGTCGGCGACATCGCGGCTCAGGCCAAGACGGAATGCCCCAACGTCCCGGTCTTCAGACAGGAGCCGCTGCGCAAGAAGAAGATAAGCCAGATTGAGCTCGCTCAGGGAGCCAAGCGTTTCACTATTACTACGGTCCGACATTCAATACCTCACGGGAAACTAAAACCCGCTTTTGGAACGGCGCACTGATTGCGCTTGCTACGGGTTACAGGCCGCAATTGTAAGAACAATTTGTCGACACACAGCAAATCTTCCGACTATTTTTTGTAACAGGTATCAATTACCTGAAATTATTGCCGTTATTTTCGGGTCGCCGTTTTTCCATCCGCGCAACACGGAAAAAACCGCGCATCAGCGCGGTTTGAGGAATGAATCGAGATTTATGCGGCCAGCGGCAATCGTTGCTCAGCCCGTAGCTGTTCGCGTACCCACATCCATGCTTGACCCAGCAGATTCTGGCCACGCCATTTGGTCGGGTCGAGCGCGAGCGGGTCCGTCTCGCTCAGGCCGATGCCCCAGATGGTGTCAGTTGCACTAGCCTCGACGAGCGTACGGTTGCCCGTTGCAAGAAGTTGCCGTGCGACTTCCGGGTTTTGACGCGCTTTTTCGAGCAGGCCGCGGCGAACGAAGCGAAGACGGTTGGCCGCCCACTCATCGTCAACGTAACCCTTGACCTGACGGCCGAGCTTCTTGACCTCGCGCGGGTCGGTTTCAGCCAGAATCAGCTTGGCCGTCTCCGTGTCCTTGAAGAACATCGCCTTGCAGTACATCATGTACTGCTCGCCATTGGCGAATCGGAGACCCTTGACCGTGAATCCGGTCATGTTCCAGTTGGAATAAACTTCGGACTGCCCGTATAACAGAACCAGTTTGAACGTCGTTTTCATATTTCCTCCGCGAATTGGCACCACAACCAGTGCACATTCGCGTATAGCGCGAAAACTGATTGCCGCCGCACCGTTCAAGATGACCGCCGAGCGCGACTATACAGTTGCTCCGGAACTTTGCCGGACAACGCCTGACCTAAGGAGACGACATGCGCGGCGTCGTAAAAGTTTTGATGAGCACCCTGCTCCTGCTGCCTGCCTTGAGCTTTGCTGCCGAGGGACACGCGCCCCAGGTGACCCACCTGCTGACCTGGACGCAGGGCCTGTGGGGCGTCGGCGCGGCCGTCGCAGTCATGCTTCTCGGCGCCATCGCTGGCGTGCCGGTGGGCACCCCCACACCGCCCCTCGAAGGCATCGCATTGGCGGCCGCGTTGAACTGGTTACCGGGCATGTTTGCGAGCAGCCCTCCCTTCGTCCAGAATGTGCTAGCGCTATTTCTTTTTGCCTGGCTGGCGAGCTTCGTTGTGATGTTCTCGGGACTTGATAACACCGGGTGGCGAGACTGGCGCCGCTTCTCGTTCATCGAGCTGTACGTCGACCTAGTGCGAAACCTTCAGCGCGCGGCGGCACGCTCGAACTAACGAAAGAAAATCAGCTGGCGGTACAGCCAGTAGACAGCCAACGCTGCCACGATGCTCCATCGACGCGTTGCGGCCATGTGTTGTGGCCGACAGCGGGGAGCAGTTCAAAGCGCGCGCCGGCGTGCGCGGTAACCAGTCTCCGCGCATGGTGAGGCAGAATCATGGTATCGAGTTCTCCTGCGACGATAGTCACTGGGCCCGTGTACGGCTTCAGCTCAAGGTCGCTCGCGTACTCCGCTTTGAGCAGGAGTCGAGCAGGAAACATCGGCAGCTTCTCCTGCACCAGCTCCGAGAGCCGATTCCAGGGCGTGATGAGCGTCACACTGCACACCTGACCGGCGCGCGCTCCTGCAACGACGGCGGCCATACCGGCACCGAACGACTCACCGGCGACTGCAATTGGCTGGCCAGGGAAGTGGGCGCGCACCAGGTCGAAGTCAGCCACGCTGCGTGCGCCGTATTCGGCGAGGCGTGCTACGCCAGCTCGAGCGCCATAGCCCTGATACTCGATAAGCACCACGCGATACCCTAGAGCCGTGGCGGCCTCGGCGACAAAGGCGCGGTCTGCAACCGTGCCGCCATTGCCGTGATAGAAGACGACAGTGCCGCGCGCGGCGCCGGCCGGCTCATGAACCTGCCCGACGTACCGCCCGCCCAGCACAAGCGCGTTGGGCCCCGCAGGTGTCGCGCTTGGATGCAGTATCAGCGAGTCCTGGAAGTGCCAGAGAGCGACGCCAAGGCCAAGGTACCCGGCGCCGGCCATCGCCAATGAACGGAGGAGCTTTTGAACGGAGCTGTTTGAAATTGACATGTTTGTGGGCTTATTTGGTCGTATAGCTCCCGGTCTTCGGCCGGTCCGGGAGAGCGGGCACCCCGCTATACTGGTCATATATTTGATATTGAGGCCACACATGGTTGTAATTACGGGCGTATTGAAACTCGCTGATGCGGGAACCCGCGCTGTAATGGCAGAGCACGCACTTACAGCGGCGCGGAGGATTGCAAAAGGCTCATTCAGTGCTGGAGGGTCCTGAAACGGTCGCAAAGCTGTCCGCCGATTCAGTTCAGTTTCAGGCGGCACGCGAACTGAAGGGAATCCATTTTCCGACACTTCAAGCGGCGGTCGGCCTGGTGGGCCGGCAACAATCGGGCAACATGGAGCTATATCTCTTCAGGACGGAACCCATAGCGACAACCCCACAAGGCTTACGACATGCCAAATATTGTCTCGGTTGCGGATGCACTGCGATGCGCAGTACTCACGGCGCAGGAGCAGCCCGGCCAGGTTCCTGAGGCGCCGCCCGGTTGGATGCAGCAAGCCCAGGATGCTCTTGAGGCCGAAGACGATGGCCGTATCAACATCGCGGCCAACACCATCATGCGGGCGCATGGCCAGTATCGGGCCGAGTTCGACATCAAGGGTTGGCTCTACGACCTTCGAAACGCGGCGCGAGCTGGGCGTTGAGCGACTTAAAAAGCCCTCTTCGTAGGGGCATTCCTATTTGCGGCACAAGAAAAAGCCCCTCGAAAGGGGCTTTTGCATGAGGTCAGTAGGTTACCGTGAAGATAATCAGCTCGACTTTGTCGACTAGATGCGTCAACCCTACGGACGCGAGTTCCGCCGTGATGGCCGCCCGAGTCGGAAGGTCCACGATGACGTGAGGGCTCGTGAGGGTCTTCAGTTCCCGAAGCGTGCAGAGCTTTCCAGCATTCGGCAGCTCACCCAGGTCCTGAAGAACCACAGTCCCCCAGTTCTTGCCTTCATTGCCTTCAGTGTAGGACCGGAACCGAATCTTGATTTCACCGATATCCGGGAAGTTGCAAAGGTCGTCAACAACTGCATATTCATCGTCCGTCAACAGGTCGCCCGGAAACCCGAGGCCATAGTGGATGTACGCCTGCATGTGCCCTCTCCTGTAAATTGCACTACAAGCGTATAGCAAAGTCGCAATGGCCGCGTTGCGCCGCCGCCATCGACAAAGCCCCTCGGAAGGGGCTTCGAAGGGGTTATAAGGACCCGCGAAGGTCCTTCGAAGGGGAGCCCTCACCCCTTCACGCACAGCACCTGCTTCAGGGTGTGTTTGATATCGACCAGCTCAGATTGAGCTGCCATTACTTCATCGATATCCTTGTACGCTCCGGGAATTTCATCGACCACCGCATCGTCCTTGCGGCACTCCACGCCAGCCGTCTGAGCTTCCAAGTCGTCCGTCGTGAAGTACTTCTTCGCCGCCGTACGCGACATCTTTCGACCCGCGCCGTGCGAGCACGAGCAGTACGCAGCCTCGTGACCCTTACCGCACACGATGAACGACTTCGCGCCCATCGAGCCCGGGATGATACCCATCTGCCCTGCGCGCGCCGACACCGCACCCTTGCGCGTAATCCACACAGACTTTCCGCCGAATTCTTCCTTCGACAAATAGTTGTGGTGACAGTTAACCGCTTCGTCGGTGATGGACAGCGAACGGCCCAGCGTCTTCTCGACGGCCTGGATAACCAGGTGCAGCATTACGTCGCGGTTCAGCCGAGCGTAGTCCTGCGCCCACGACAGCGCCTGCGTGTACTGCTCGAACGCTTCGGTACCGTCATCCAGCCATGCGAGGTCCTGGTCCTTCAGCGAAATATCCAGTGAAGCAACGTGCTTCTTCGCTGCATCCATCGCAGCTTCACCAACAGTCTTGCCGACGTTACGCGAACCCGAGTGCAGCATTACCCATACGCGCTGCGCTTCGTCAATACATAGTTCTACGAAATGATTCCCACCCCCTAAAGTTCCGACCTGTTGCGTCATACGCTGAGCGTCGAAATGGCCAATTCCCGTGAACAGCGACAGACCCGAGAACCCCGCCATCAGGCCGTCGTAACGGCGCTGAAGCTCCGCCGCTGCCACGCTTTCGTGTCCGATGGACAGTTGCTTCTGGTGGTAAGCGAAGCCGACCGGCACTGCGCGCTCGATTGCGGCTCGCATCACCGCCAGCGAATCCGGCAGGTCCGAAGCCGACAAACCAGTTCGGACTGCTACCATTCCGCATCCGATGTCAACACCAACCGCAGACGGAATCACGGCCGACAGCGTCGGAATCACCGAGCCCACCGTCGCACCCTTACCCATGTGCACGTCCGGCATCACAGCGATGTGGCCTGCGAGAATCGGCAGTTCCGAGATGTTATGCAGCTGCTTGACCGCTGCGTCTTCGATGGTCATCGAGCCGGTCCACAGGCGGACCTTGTTGCCAAAAAATTCCTTCAGTTGTTGTGCATCCATGATTCACTCCTTTGTGTGTTAGTGGATGCACTACCTATTGCGAGGACTGTGCCAGCGGTTGCGTTTTGCTCTTTAATTGTTATATGTTATTGATTGCAAAAGCTTAATTTTGTCGAGGCCGAGAATGATGCCGACCGCTGACTGCTTGACATATCTATCTTGTATGATATACTCTATCCTATTAGATAGATTGACTGCGAGAACGGATAGCCATGAAGCCCTACACCCCTGAGACCGACCGCGGCCGTGCGATAGGCGGCCACGACATCCACCACCGCACGGCGGATTTGCCGAAGGAAGGCGCGAACAAGGTCGCGAAGACTGCGCGCCACGCGGCCCGCCAGGATGGCAAGGCAGGCATCGTGCGTGAGCTCACTGCCGATGCAGTCGACCGTCGCAGCCCGTTGTCTTAACCGGATAAGCCATGACCACGAAGACGACTCGCGCGGCAGATGCGCCGGTGCCCTGCCCGAAGTGCGGCAACCTGCCTGAGACGGTCAAAACCGGCTCTTACTGGTTTACGCGCTGCGCGACTGCCCACATGTTCAAGGTCGCCGGTCACGTCATGAAGTCCAAGCGCGACGCCATTCACGAGTGGAACGTCGCCCACAAGGCGCAGTAAACGGGAACCGTGATGATTCTGCTGGCCCACGAGAACGAGGACGCCGTCAAAGCCTCTGCGCAGGCCCTGCGCAAGCTCGGCGCTCGCGCGCGTACGTTGCTGGCGGAATGTGTCGAGCACCAGGAAGTGGCTCGCACGAAGCTTTCCCTGGCTGCAAATCAGTTGAGTGAAGCGGGATTTCTGTTCACTCACGACGTCGGCGACATCTGGCAGGAAGCGTTCAAGCTGTGTCCGTCGCTCGCAGGTGAAGAAGCTCTGGAAATGCTGGAGCAAATCGAAACGAAGGATTCGCAATGAAGAAGAAGGTTGTCATCGGATTTCTGGGCACGAAGCTCGACTCGGGGCTGACCGAGAAGCGCTGGGAGCGATGGCGCCCGACGGTGGCCCTCTTCGGCCACGAGACGTTCGTACCCGACGCCATCGAGATGCTGACGTTCAACGGTGACTACGCGCCGCTCGTCGAGCGCGTGACTGCCGACATCCGGAACCTGAACCCTGCGGCGCGCGTGCGCACGCACAACCTGCCGGTGAGCGACGCCTGGAGCTTTCAGCACGTCTATGCGGCGCTGCACGAGTTCGCGCAGGGCTACACATTCCGTGAAGACACCGACTACTACGTGCACCTCACGACGGGTACCCACGTGGCCCAGATTTGCCTGTTCCTGCTGACCGAGTCCCGTTATCTGCCCGCACGTATCGTCGAGACGTCGATGCCCAAGCGCGACTCCGACGTGGAAGCGTGGCGCGGCCGGCTCGATGTTATCGACCTCGACCTGTCGACCTATGACCAGCTCGCCAAGCGTTTCCAGAAGGAAAGCGTCGAGAGCCAGGACCTGCTCAAGGGCGGCATCGTCACGAAGAACGCCGCATTCAACGCACTTATCGGCCGCCTGGAGCGCGTGGCGCTGAAATCGACCGCCCCTCTACTGCTGACTGGCCCGACGGGCGCTGGAAAGAGCGCGCTCGCGAAGCGCGTCTACGAGCTGCGCGAGCGGCGCCATCTGGTCGAAGGCGCGTTCGTAGAAGTGAACTGCGCGACCCTGCGCGGCGACAACGCCATGTCTGCGCTCTTTGGCCACAAAAAGGGAGCCTTTACGGGAGCAGTTTCGGACCGTCCGGGACTGCTGCGCTCGGCCGACGGCGGCACGCTCTTCCTCGACGAAATCGGTGAACTGGGCCTTGACGAGCAGGCAATGCTTCTGCGTGCGCTCGAAGACAAGCGATTCCTACCGTTGGGTTCGGACAAGGAAGTGACGAGCGACTTCCAGCTGCTGGCGGGCACCAACCGTGACCTCGCTGCGGAAGTGGCTGCTGGTCGTTTCCGTGCCGACCTTCTGGCGCGCATCAACGTCTGGCAGTTCAAGCTGCCAGGACTTGCCGAACGGCCGGAAGACATCGAGCCGAACCTCGATTTTGAACTGGAGCGGGTGACGCGTGAGCTGGGTGTGCGCATCTCCATGTCGCGCGAAGCACGGGAGGCATTCCTTTCTTTCGCGCTCAAGGCTGCGTGGCCGGGCAACTTCCGCGACCTGGCGTCCGCGGTCACCCGAATGGCGACGCTCGCCGACGGCGGCCGCATCAGCGAATACGACGTCCAGTTTGAGTGCGAGCAACTGCCTGCCGCGTGGGGCCAGTCGGGCAGCCAGGAGTTGAGCCGCAACCCGCGCATCGACGCGCTTCTGGCTAAGCGCCAGCTCGACCGGTTCGAGCGTGTGCAACTGGTGGATGTCCTGCAGGTGGTTGCCGACACGAATTCGATGGCGGAAGCCGGTCGCGTGCTCTATTCCGAGTCGCGCGCGGCCAAGGCAAACCCGAATGATTCCGACCGGGTGCGCAAGTTCCTGGCACGGTTTGACATGGACTATGCCGAAACGAAGAAGCTGCTGGCAGCCTGACGAGAACACGATAATGCCGATGACCATCGCCAATGATTTTGACGCACTTCTGCGACGCGAAAGCGCCTCCCGAGGCCTTGACTTTGCAGAAGTTCGAAGAGACCTGATGCTCAAATGGACAATTGAGAATCTGGACGATTCGATTAACCAGGCGAAGAAAGATGACGCGCCATTTACAGCGATACTTGAGCGCGCGTTTCGCTGCCAGCAGGCTAACGATGAGGCTGGGTACCGGCTCGCGTGTGAAGACTGGCTGATGGCTCGTCATGGAGCAAGGCGCGGAGATACCGTGACGCTCGGAGGCTGGGCTAGGCCGCGGACTGTCCGTATCGACGCTTTCGAAATCAGGCTGGAGGAAGATAACTTGAGTCGCGGAAGCTTCGTCACCTTCACCGGCCCCTGCCTCTCTCATACGATTCGCACCGCTTTTCCGGACCTGCACGGGCAATCCATCACCGATTCCGTTCGTAAAGTCAATCTGGGAAAATAGTGGCCGCCACACTCAACTGGAGCATGAACAGTATGTCCCAAACCGAGCTCAAGACGCCCGGCAAGCCCTGCCCATCGTGCCCGTGGCGCAAGGACAGCACGGCCGCGACCATCCCGAACTTCAGCATGCAGCTGGCCGAGGACCTCACGGACACCTGCCCGAACGAGCAAAACATCGGGCCGGACCTGGGTGCCAAGATGTTCGCCTGCCATCAGTCGAAGCCCGGCGAGGAGTTCGCGTGCGCGGGATGGCTAGCCATGGTCGGCAGTGCGCATCCGGAGGTGCGGATTGCCGTGTTCAGGCACGAGCTCGACCCGGCGGCGCTCCGACCGGGCGCGGACTGGCCTGAGCTGCATGCGACCTACCCGGAAGTGTTGGAAAAGCTCCGCGCCACGATGCCCGTGGCAGAAGCCGAGGACGAGCGATGAAATTCGGCCAGCGCGAGATTCCCGACATGCTCTTCGACCTCGCGCGCGAGCGCATGCGAAAGGATGAGTCGTTTACGACCGATGAAATCCGCCAGCACCTGCTGGCCGCCGGCGAAGAATATATGCTCTTCGTCAACGACATTCGCTCGAACTGGCGCATCATCGCCGACCGCGTGACGCGCGCCTGCATCGACGAACTGCGCGACGCCGGTGAAATCGAACAACTCAAGAAAGGCGTCTGGGGCCGCGCCTAGCGGTATCGTTTTCATGCCCGTCAACAGACTATCGCGGCATTGAAATTCAGGTTGTGGTTGCGAATGTTGTTTTTAACGATATACTAATGACATTCGTAACACCTCACCCTATCGGAATTTCAAATGCTGAAGAAGAAAGTCATCGGCCTAGCCATGCTGGCCTCGTTCGGTACGGCTGGCGCATTCGCCTCCACCACACCCGCGGCTGACGAGCCCTACACCGGCGACGTGCCCGCAGTAATCCAGCGTGTTTCGCAGCAAGTCGGCGGCCTGGAAGTCACCAAGAGCTTCGACGCGGCCGGCGGCCTGCATGGCTGGGTAGTGAAAGACCGCTCGTCAAAATACGGCATCGTGTACACGACACCGGACAACACGGTCCTTGTGTCGGGCCTCGTTCGCGACGTCTACAGCAGCAACCTGACCGCTGACTACGCGAGCCTGTACGTTCCGCAACCGGACTATACGGTGGCCTTCAAGGCGTTCACCACGGAAGCCTCGAGCGTGCTGTGGGGCAATCCGAAAGCCAAGGCCGAGCTGACCCTCGTGACGGACCCGAACTGCCCGTACTGCCAGCGTTTCGAGTCGATGATTATGAAGGCAGTCGACGACGGCAAGCTGAAGGTGCATCTGGTTCCGGTCGGCTTCGAAGCGCCGGACTCGCCGCAGAAGGCTGCAGGCCTGCTGAAGACGAAGGACGTGAGCGCATACATGACGTCCGACGTCGTGCGCGGCCCCGTCGAGCAAAGCACCGACCCGGACCTGGCAGCGAAAGTGAAGGCGAACTGGGCGCTCATGGCCAAGTTCGGCCTGAACGGTACGCCGGCTGTGTTCTACATGGCAGGCAAGGGCGACGACAAGAAGCTCAACATGTCGCCGGGCGTGCCGAACATGACGGAGCTGCTCACCAAGCTGGGCCTGGAAGAATACCTTCCGGCACTGAAGGCGGACCCGAAGTTCGCACAGTACGCGCGGTAAGCATCTAACGGCGCGCGAAGGTCGGCGAGTTGACCCGCAAGAAAAAAGCGCGGAGACCAAGTCTCTGCGCTTTTTCATGCCTAGCTTGGTACAACCCGCAGTTCGTGCTGTTTAATGAACCCATTCAAATCTCAGGACTTTGATGTCTGACGCAACCACTCTCCTGTCACTGTCAACCGGACTGCTTTCGCTCACAACGCTTGCAGCCCTAATCCGAAACCACAAACTGGCACGGCGAGCGGCGTCGCAGCAGTTCGAACTCAAGCTGAAGAAAAGCGAACTTGAAAACTTCAAGGATGCGCACGCTGAACTCGAACGAGCCAGCTGGTCGATTCGCAATATTTTCGACCACTTCGGAACCTACGTAGACGCGGACGAAAAGCTCGTCGAATTTCTGTGGCGCCTCGGAACCCGTTTCCCCAAGTATGTGCATGCTCTGCCCGGAATGTTAACTCCGCTCGGGCCGCAGGTTTCGCAAGAAGAGCGAAACACTGCAAAGCCCAACCTGCCGTTCGAGTTCAGGGACAACGAGGAACTGGACCTCATGGTCAGGGCAATCAATGACCCCGTGTTCAACCGGCTTTGGGCTGTCCGTACGCCGGCTGCAATCAGCGAGATGCTTCGCCATGGCATCTTTCTTTCGTTCGGGTACACGCACGCTGTTGCCGCGTGGTCGCCCGAGGGCGTAAACCTCGAAATCAAAAATCGAGCAGAGCCCGGCTACACCAACTGGGGCTGCAGGACCCTCGAATCGCTCGACTCCTTTGACCAGCTGTGGAAGCACTGGCGGAGCAAAGAGTCGCCATACGCCGCAGCCATCAAAAGCTGACCCGCAACACGAGAGAACGCCCTGGTTAGTCATGGATTAACCGGGGCGTTTTGTCATTCAGGCCTGCCGGCGGAAGCGCGGCTCACTTGCCCCAGAGGTAGTACGTCGTCGGCGACGCCCATGAACCATAGCCTTGGCCGCCCTGGATGCCGAGACCGATAGCGAAATCATCGCAGCCGTTGGCGGTGGCCGTCGACGTCTCATCCACGGCCCAGCCGAACTTCGCACCGCCACATACACCGTTGCTGTAGCTGGACATTTCTTCGAAGTTGAATGCGAAACGCGCCTGCTTGATGGCCGTTCCTCCGCCCAGGTCTTTCGGATAGTTCGTCGTGTAGGTCGACCAGTTTGGCGTGGTCTGCGGGATGCCAGCGTAGTCTCCGTAGTAGATGGTCTTGTTCGCATCCGACATGGCGGACATTGCAGTCTGCGTCGCCACCGACACCGTCCGTTGCGTCGCCTCGTTGGCCGCCTGCAATGAGAGCTGCGATACCGGCAGCTTGGCGAAGGCTGCCGACACATAGTTGCCATTCGCCAGGTTCGCGCCAGTCGGGTCATTCAGCGTTGCGCCGGTCCAGTACGAAGTGCCCCATCGGAGGGTGTTCGAGTCGCCTTGGGCCTGCTTCATGAGCAGCATCCAGCCTCCGCCATTCGTAGTCTGGTTGCAATAGACGTCCATGGTCGAACCGCCGTAGCTGATGCGGTAGACACCGTCTCCAGTCGCGCCCGAGTAGTAGTACGGCGCGCTCGGAGCCATGTACGCCGCACAACTCGCCGCATACGTGCCGTCAGACCACGAGCGATAGCTGCCCATGTTCTTCACATTGGCGTTGACCGACATGTTGTACGCCTTGTTCGCAGCGCTCAGCTTGAAGCCGGCCGTCACGCCGAATGCCGACGAGCCCACAGTCGTCGGCGAGCCGGAAATCATTCCGTCATTTGAGAGCGCGAGGCCTGCCGGAAGCGCGCCACTGGCCACGGACCACGTCACCCCCGCACCGCTGCCCGAATAGGCGGGGTCACCCGAAACCTGCACGTTCTGCTTCATGTCGTAGCTGTATGCGTTGCCCGCGGTGAGCGTAGGGAACGTCACATCCGTCAGCGCGACCGTCACCGTGGCCACGACAATCTGATAGGCGCGCTGGCCCGCGCGGTTCATGTAGCTCGCCTGGACGGTGAGCGGGAATGTTCCGCCAGCCGTCGGCGTGCCGCTCAGCGTGCCGTTCGGGTTGAGTTGCATACCAGCGGGCAGCTGGCCGCTCACAAGCGACCACGTCACCTGCGCCGGCGTGTATTGCGGGTCCCCTGTGACCTGCAGGTTCTGCTTCAGGTCATAGCTGAATGGCTCGCCCTGCACAGCAGCGGGAAGCGTCGCGCCTGCCAGACCCACCACGATGTCCGCAATCGCCACCTGATACGCCTGCTGCCCGGCCTTCGTCTTGTATGAGGCGAGCACCTGGAATGTCGTGGGTCCCGCGGCGGTCGGGATACCGCTCAGCTTGCCGTCGGCGCTCAGCGAAAGTCCAGCGGGAAGCGCGCCGCTTGCGACCGACCAGCGGACGGAACCAGCGCTATAGCTCGGGTCGCCGAGCACCTGCAGCACAGAGTTGAAATCGAAGCCGGAGTACGCGCGGCCGATGACACCTGCGGGCAGAGAATATCCGTTGAGCGTGACGAGAATATTGCCCGCTGTGGCCGAGCGGTTCGGCACTGGCACCACGACGAAATAGTCGGCGGCGAAAGCGGGGATGACGCTTGCTGCGAGCAAGGCTGCAATGATGGTTTTCTTCATGACTTCAGTACAGCCTTCGAATGAATAGGTATCCCTGGTATAGCTGGAGTAGGACTATATGCCTCTCCCTTTACGGTTCATGTGAGCTTCAGCGGACCCACATGGTGAAGTTGCACCCTGCCGTCGTTCCGACGCAATACTGCGTGTTATCGGAGCCATTGTTGAAGGTGTTGATACCCAGCGACCACCCGTTGGAGCTTCGATTGGTCGAGAAATAAGTGTTCCACGACCCTCCGTCATCCGAAATGCCGTAGTAAAACGGCTGGCTCAGGTTCTGGTTTGGCATCGCGCCGGTCAGGGCCACCGTGGCATAGGTCACCGTCGGCGGCGTGTTGGCCATCGCTTGCGTGAGCAGCGTAGTGTGCGCGTAGTTGAATGGCGCCACGAATCGCGTCTGGCTCATGAGACCGTCCGACTTCAGCCGGTACATGCCGCCGTTGCGCACCTGATTGATGGTCGCATCGGCAAGCTTGAAGGTCGCACCCGTTGATGCATCCGTAGCTGCAGACCGTGCCGCATTCAGCGCGCCCGTGGTGCCCCATCCGGTCGTGCTACCGCCGAGCCCTCGCATAACGAGCGTCCAGCCGCCGCCGTCACCCGTCATGTCACAGTACACGTCCGTCGTCGAACCCGACGAGCCCACACGATACACTCCCGTGCCGGTTGCACCGGCGTACTTATACCCGGTAGCCGGATGCAAGTATGCGTTGCAGCTTGCCGCATACGTGCCGTCGGACCACCCGCGGTATCCCGCGTTCTGTGCGATGTTCTGCGTCATCGAGAGCGTGTAGCTCTGCGTCGCCGACTTGCCCTTGTAGAGCGCCTTCACCTGCACCGGATTCGTACCGTTTGCACTCGGCGTGCCCGTCACAGTTCCATCGCCGTTAAGCGACAGCCCGGAAGGCAGCGCGCCGCCCGTCACCGACCACGTGACACCCGAGCCGTTGCCCGCATACGCAGCGTCGCCAGAGATGCTGAGGTTAGGCTTCAGGTCCCAGCCGGAATAAGCTTGGCCCATCGTGGCACCAGGCGGCGTGGCTGATGTCAGGGCGACCGTGATGGCCCCTACCACGATGGTGTACGCCTGCTGCCCGGATTTCGTCTTGTAGGCCGCCTGGATGGTGACCGGCGTGGATGCATTTTCCGCGCTCGGCGTGCCGGAGATGACGCCATCGGCGCCAAGCGAGAGACCCGCCGGCAGCGTGCCGCCCACGACGCTCCACGTCACCCCGCCGCCGGTGTACGCAGCATCGCCGGTCACAGACAACTTCTGCTTCAGGTCGTAGCTGTATGCCGCGCCCTGCACGCCGGCAGGCAGTGCCGCGCCGGCGAGCAAGACCGTAATCGACGCGACGACAATCTGGTAGCCCTGCTGTCCGGATTTGCCGAGATAGGACGCCTTCACCGTGAAGGGCTGCGCGCCCTCTGCCGTCGGGATGCCGGTCAACGTTCCGTTGCTGTTGAGCGTCAGGCCTGCTGGCAGTGCGTCGACCACGGACCAGCTCACTGCGCCGGGCTGAAACTGCGGGTCGGTTACCGACAGGCGCTGATTGAAGTCATAGCTGTAGGCTGCACCCTGCTCACCTGCGGGTAGCGTCGCGCCGCTGAGCGTCACGCTAACATCTGCGACCAGCACCTGATAAGCCTGTTGGCCAGCCTTCGTCTTGTAGGCAGCCAGGACCTGGAAGCTCGAGGTTGCCGCGCCCGTCGGGGTCCCCGTGAGCTTGCCATCCGGGCTCAACGAGAGCCCTGCTGGCAGCGCGCCGCCCGCGACCGACCAGTGCACGCTCGATGCGCTGAAATTCGGGTCGCCTTTAACCTGCAGTACCGAGTTGAAATCGAACCCGGCGTACGCGTGGCCGACGATGCCGGACGGTAGCGAATAGCCATTGAGCGAGACAAGGATGTTGCCGGCCGTCGCGGTGCGATTGGGAACCGGCACGACGACGAAATAGTCGGATGCAAACGCCGGAATGCTGACGGCCGCCAGCAAGGCAGCGATGAGTGTCTTATTCATTAAAAAGCCGAATGATTTCTTGATGCTATGTATAGCTGATACCGCCATCCCCTGAGTTGAGGAGCGGCGGCCGCGCGGACTCAGCGCACAAAAATCCATCCCTGTTGGCCGTTGATGTAGCCGCCCCAGCCAATCGGTACGTTATTCACGCTGTTGGCAGTCCCGACGGTGCCGGTATCGCGGTAAGCGGTTTGCCATCCATTCGCTTTCAGCCCATAGATTGCACTGAGGTCAAGATTGTCCCGCAGGAAAAACGCGTCCGTACGGCTCGTGCCACCCACAACCTGGGTCATGCCGAAGACCGTATTGCCGCCTGCAATGGCTCTCGGATAGCCCACCTGCGCGACAGTCGTCGCCCAGCTTCCGGGGAAGCCACTGGGAAGTGATTGTTGATAGATGTATGCGCCCCACAACAGGGCGCCTGCGTAGTTGCCGTAGAGCAGCTGCGTAGGATTGAGGGCTGCGGTCTTTCCTAGCGAATAGGGCACAGCATCATTCGAGATTGCACCCTGAGCGCTGTTCCAGCCGAACGCGCCCGTGCCACCACTCGCGCTGCGCCCGACGAGTGTCCATCCGCCGCCTGCGGTCGTCATATCGCAATAGACGTCCGCCAGCGTGCCACCAAGGCTGATGCGATAAACACCCGTGCCGGTATCGCCGGTGTAGAGAAACGCACCGGAAGGATTGCGATACGCGTTGCAGCTGGTTGCGAAAGTGCCATCCGACCAGGCACGGTAGCCGCCGGTAGCCTTGACGTTGGCCGTCACCTTCAACGCGTAGCTGGTCGGCGCAGATGTCTTGGCCTTGTATCCGGCCGTTACAGTGAGCGTGCTCATGCCGGCCAACGTCGGTGTTCCTGAGATGACCCCTCCCGAGCTCATCGTCAGTCCGGGCGGAAGCGTCGAAGACATGCTCCAGGTCACATCCCCGCCGTTGCCCACGTATGCCGCGTCTCCCTCCACCGAGAGGTACTGTTTCAGGTCATGGCTGTAGGCGGCACCCGCCGGCGCATCGGGTAGCGTTGCGGTCGCCAGGCTCACCGAGATGGCGCCCACCACAATCTGATACGCCTGCACACCGCTACGGACAAGGTAGTTCGCTCTGACGGAGAAAGGATACGAGCCTTCGGCACTGGGAACCCCGGAAATCGTGCCGTCGGAGTTGAGCGTGATGCCCGGCGGTAGCGCTCCCTCCGCGAGAGACCAACTCACCTGCGTCGGCGTGTATTGAGGGTCTCCCGACACCGTCAGGCGGTTGTTCAGGTCGTAGACGTATTGCGCGCCCTGCTCCGCTGCGGGCATTGTGCTATCGCCAGCCAGGCTAACACGGACATCGGCCACGAACACCAAGTAGGCCTGCTGTCCCGCTTTACTCTTGTAGCTGGCCAGCACCTGGAAGCTCGAGTTTGAAGCCGCGGTCGGCGTTCCAGAGAGTCTCCCGTCAGTGCTCAGTGAGAGCCCCGCGGGCAGAGCGCCGCCGGCAAGCGACCACCGAACGTTGCTCGCGTTGAAGCTCGGGTCTCCGCGGACCTGAAGCACTGAATTGAAGTCGAAGCCCGAGTACGCGCGACCAAGCACGCCCTGCGGCAGCGAATAGCTGTTGAGCGTTACGAGGATATTTCCCGCTGTCGCCGAGCGATTCGGCACCGGCACGACAACGAAATAGCCGGACGCAAGGGTGGAAACGCTGGCTGTGGCCAGCAATGCGGCAAGGATGGTCTTTTTCATTGGAGCCGATGACAGAATCGTGTGCTTCGTATAGCGCGCCGGGCTCGAGCGTGGAAAATGAAGGTCGCAAAGAATGCAAAGCGCCGGCGGGTGCCGGCGTTTTGCTTAGAGGTCGCAACTTAGCGAACCTTCATTTCGGTCTTGACCATGGACTCGTAGTATCCCGTCCAGGAATCCCACTCCATACCGTCGGCATACGACGTATGCACGCCGCCGTAGTAGTAACCGTTCAGATTGCTCGCGTGGCAGCTGGCGTACCACCAGGCTCCCTTGAAGGTCGCCGCGCAACCGTGGCCGAGCTCGTCCTTGTCGAACGTCGAGAACTGCATCCCGTTCTGCGCGGCCATCGAATCACCAATCGTGCCCGCGACATACGTGCCGGAGGTGACCCGGTAGTTGTCGCTGGCAGCCGCAACCTTGAAGCCGGTGTACTTGGCATAGCCAGTTGCGCCCGTATACCGTGTCAGGTCCACCCGCATATTGGTTGCACCCGCCGCCGACAGCGCGGCCAAACGGTCATTGCCAATCCAGTATTCGGTCGCCGCGGACCCGAAGCCCGCCGCGTAGGCTGCGTAGCCCTGGTAGAAGTTCACTGCGCCATTGGTGCGGCGCTGGAATGTCGTCCAGCCACCGCCATCGTTCGTCATGTCGCACACGACATCGACAGGCGTGAGGGCCCCCGCTCCATCCACGTCAATGCGATAGATACCGTCGCCAGTCGCGCCCGCGTATGCGAAGCCTGTCTTTCCATTACGGTACTCGAGACAGCTCTTGGCCAACGTGCCATCCGACCATGCGCGGTAACCTGAATACTGCGTGATGCCGCCCGTGTAGCTGATGGTGTAGTTCTGCGCGCCCGACTTGGTCTTGTAGGTCGCCGTGACCTGTACCGGATTCGTACCGGCAGCCGTCGGCGTTCCCGTCACGGTGCCATTGCTGTTAAGCGTAAGCCCAGCCGGCAGCGCGCCGCCCGTAACCGACCACGCGACGCCGGTGCCATTACCCGCGTACGCTGCGTCGTTGGTGATGCTCAGATTGGGCTTGATGTCCCAGCCGTTTCCGCTGTTGTACGCTTGCCCCAGAGTGGCGCCAGGCGCCGTGCTGCCGGTCAACGTCACCGCGATGGCCCCAACGACAACCGCATAGGCCTGCTGGCCGGTCTTGGTCTTGTAGGCGGCCTGGATGGTGAACGGCGTGCCGGTGTTTTCTGCCGTCGGCGTGCCGGAGATGACGCCATTGGCGCTCAGGCTCAGGCCTGCGGGCAATGCACCTGAAACGACGCTCCAGGTCACCCCGGAGCCGCTATAAGCCGCGTCACCCGAAATGGCGAGCTTTGGCTTCAGGTCGTAGCTGTACGCCGCGCCCTGCTCGCCGCCAGGAAGCTGCGCGCCCATGAGCGTAATCGTGATGGTGCCAACCACCACCGCATAGGCCTGTTGTCCACTTTTCGTCTTGTAGGATGCCTGAATGGTGAACGGGGTACCCGAATTCTCTGCGGTCGGCATTCCTGAGATGACCCCGTCCGAGCTCAAGCTCAATCCGGCAGGCAGCGCACCGGAAGCAACGCTCCACGTCACGCCGGAGCCGCTATAGGCCGCGTCTCCCGTAACGGCGAGTTTTGGCTTCAGGTCGTAGCTGTAGGTTGCGCCCTGAACACCAACAGGCAGCGTCGCATTGCCGAGCGCCACCGTGATAGCGCCCACCAGCACGGAGTAGGACTGCTGGCCCGCCTTCGTCTTATAGGTCGCCTGGACTGTGAACGGATACGTTCCCTCGGCGGTCGGAGTTCCCGAAATCGTGCCGTCAGCGTTCAGCTGAAGGCCAGACGGGAGAGCACCGCTTGCCAGGGACCAGGTGACCTGCGCGGGGGTGTACTGCGGGTCACCAGATACGGAAAGCCGGGGCTTGAGGTCGTAGCTGTACTGCGCGCCCTGCACGCCCGCGGGCATGGCGGTGTCGGAGGCGAGCGCAACCTGCAGTTCGAACGTGACCACCTGATAGGTCTGTTGGCCATTGACGCCATGGTAGGTTGCGCGCGCGGTAATGCTGCCCGTGCCGCTTGCCGTCGGCGTGCCACCAATCCAGCCATCGCTCGTCAGATAGAGTCCCGCGGGTAGCGTGCTCGAAACCATCGACCAGGTCACGCCAGAGCCGTCGTAGGCGCTGTCGCCCGTCACCGACAGCAGCGGCTTCAGGTCATAGGCATATGCCTGGCCTACGGTGGCTTGAGGGGGCGAACCCGCCGCCAGCCCGACGATGACGTTGCCGATGAATACCTGGTAGGCCTGCTGCCCAGCCTTTGTCTTGTATGCCGCCATCACCTGGAAGCTCGAGGTCGATGCCGCAGTCGGTGTGCCGCTCAGCTTCCCTGCCGAGTTCAGCGTCAGCCCGGCGGGCAGGCTGCCTGCCACCACGCTCCAGTGAACGCCATAACCTGTGTAGCCGGGGTCTCCCGTCACTGACAGCAGCTTGGTGAAGTCAAAACCGGCGTATGGTCGGCCGACCAGGCCCGACGGCAGTGAATATCCGTTCAGGGACACCTGCATGTTGCTAGATGTCGCCGTGCGGTTGGGCACGGGAACCACGACAAAATAATCCGTCGCCATGGCGGGCACAGAAGCCGCAGCGATGAGCGCGGCCAGGATGGTCTTCTTCATGAGTAGGTCAAGCAAATGGTGTTGCGTGGTATAGCGTTATATTAGCATTTTGTCGAGTTTGTAACTGCGATTTCCCTGTGGCCATGGAAACGGCGGCCGAAGCCGCCGTCATTGAGCGCCTGGGTCAGCGCACAAACACCGCCCACCGGTAGGCGTCAAACGTCGCCTGCGGGACAGTCCGCGTTCCGGAATAGGCGTTCGGGGACCCTGCAACGCCCAGGTACGTGTACGGCTGCAGCGTGTAGAGCCCGCCGCTCAGGGTGGGCTCGCCGGTGAAATGGTGCTGGCCCCAGCGCTGCTCCAGGCCAGAATTCTCCCCTGTGGAGGGGAATACCTGCAGCCCCTGCTGATACGGATACGACTGATTCTGGGCGGCACAGACGTCGGCGACCATCACCTGGTAGGCCTGCTGTCCTGCCTTGCTCTTGTAGGCGGCCAGCACCTGGAAGCTCGAGGTTGCTGCAGCCGTCGGCGCGCCGGTGAGCTTTGCCATCCGCGTTCAGAATCAGGCCGGCGGGCAACGTGCCGCTCACCACCGACCAGCGGACAGTGCTTGCGCTGAAATCCGGGTCGCCGCGTACCTGAAGCACGGAGTTGAAGTCGAAGCCCGCATACGCACGGCCGACGACGCCCGTCGGCAGCGTGAAGCCGTTGAGCGTCACGAGGATATTTCCCGCTGTCGCCGAACGATTCGGCACCGGAACGACGACGTAATAGTCGTCCGCGAGCGCGGACATACTGAGAGCCGCCAGGAGCGCGATAAGGAGGGTTTTCTTCATGAAGAATGCAAATTGTTTCTGGGTTGCTGGGTATAGCGTCAAGCCGGCTGTGGCGGGCAGCGAGGCTGCGACTTGTACAAGGAAAAGGAGGCCAGTTGGCCTCCTTTTCATCGCGACGCGTCTTTCGGCTCAGCGCACGAAAATCGCCCAGCGCCAAGCCTCGAGCGAAGCCTTTGGCATGGTGCGGTTGCTAGTGCCGAAGTCCGCCGTTGTTCCGATGCCCCAATACGTCCACGGCAAGAGCGTGTACGTGGCGGTAGCCGAGTTGTACGTCGGCGTACCTTCGTAGTAGTGGTTGCCCCAGTCGTGGTCGCCCGCGCCGAGTACCTGTGCGCCGGCCTGATACGGATACGGGGTGCAGCCGTTCGCCGCGCTCGTGCCGTTTGCCCAGTTGACTCCGCAACCATGCCAGTTGCCATCGGACCAGGTGTTACCGTCGGAGCTGCCGAAGCGGGACGCGTTCAGGTCGCTTGGGTCGGTAGCGCGATTGAGCGGACTGGCCCATCCTTCGGTCGTGTCCGTCATCAGGTCAAAGAGTTGCGTACCCGGAGCCGCGACCGAACCACGAATATAGTTGCCCGCCGAATGCAGATACTCGATGTCGCTGTAAAGGCCGGCCGTGCCGCCTGCACTCTTCAGGAACATGTAGTCCTTGATGGTCGCCTGCACCGCGGTGCCGCGATAGAACGCGCTCGTACCTTGCGTCTGGCAGCTGTCGGACAGCACCGAACACACGGTCGAAGTCCCTTGACCCATCACCTGCGGCCGCATACCCAGATAGTCGGCGTTCATCACGAGCGTCCAACCGCCGCCGTCAGTCGTCTGGTCACAGTAGACGTCGACCGTCGAGCTGCCCGGCTTGATGCGGTAGGTCCCGTTGCCCGTTGCGCCCTGGTAGCGATAGTTCGTGTTCGTCGGCGTGCGGTACTCTTTGCAGCTCGCGGCATACGTGCCGTCCGACCATGCGCGGTAGCCCGACGCCTGAGTGAGCTGCGCGATGACCGGGAAGCTGTAGGCATTGCTGGCCGTTTTCGACTTGTAGACCGCCTTGATGGTCACGGTAGGCGAGCCGAGCGCGGTCGGGGAACCCGACACGATACCCGTGCTGGCGTCAAGCGCCAGGCCAGTAGGCAATGTACCGCTGGCGACGGACCAGGTCACGCCCACACCGTTCTGATACGAAGCGTCGCCCGTCACCGTCAGTGAAGGCTTCAGGTCCATCCCGGGATAGGTCGTGCCCACGATGCCCGTGGGCGGCGTTGCCGCGCCCAGGCTGACCGTGATGGCGCCCACCAGTACCGAATAAACTTGCTGCCCGGACTTCGTCTTGTACGACGCCTGAATCGTGAATGGCGTACCCGTGTTTTCCGCGGTCGGAATGCCGGTGAGGACGCCAATCTTGTCGATGCTCAGCCCCGCCGGCAGGCTGCCGGAGGTCACCGTCCAGGTCACCCCCGCGCCGTTGCCCGTGTAGGCGGCATCGCCCGAAATTCCGAGGTTCTGGCGCAGGTCGTAGCTGTAGGTGGCACCCTGCGTGCCATTGGGCAACGTGGCCGAGCCGAGCGCTACCGTGATGGCGCCAACGATGACCTGGTAGTCGTGCAGGCCCGTCTTCGACTTGTAGCTCGCCTGCACCGTGAAGGGCGTGCCCGCGGTCTCTGCGGTCGGGACACCAGTGATGACGCCATCCGAGCTGAGCGATAGCCCGGCGGGAAGGCTGCCAGTCACCACACTCCACGTAACGCCCGTGCCCGTGTAGGCCGCATCGCCCGCGATGCTGAGCTTCGGCCTCAGGTCGAAACTGTACGCGGCACCCTGCACGCCCGCAGGCATTGTTGCGCTGCCGAGCGTGACCACGATGGCCCCGACCATAATCTGATAGGCCTGCTGACCCGACTTGGACTTGTAGGCGGCCTGGATGGTGAAGGGCGTGCCTGCGTTGTCCGCGGTCGGGGTTCCGGAAATCACACCATCAGCGCTCAGCGAGAGGCCCGCCGGCAGACTGCCGGACGCCACGCTCCACGTAACGCCAGAGCCGCTGTAAGCCGCATCACCTGCGATGGCAAGGTTCGGCTTCAGGTCATAGCTGTACGCCGCACCCTGCACGCCTGCAGGCATCGCCGCGCTCGCGAGCGAGACCGTGATGGCGCCGACCACAACCTTGTAGGCCTGCTGGCCAGACTTGGTACGGTAGACCGTCTTCACCGTGAAAGGCGTTCCGGGGTTATCCGCCGTCGGCGTGCCGGAGATGACGCCATTCGCGGAGAGACTCAGACCATCTGGCAGGCTGCCCGAGGCGACGCTCCAGGTGACACCCGCACCGTTGTAGCTAGGGTCTCCCGAGACCGCCAGTTGCGGCTTCAGGTCGAAGCTGTATGGCGCGCCTTGCACGCCAGGCGGCATGGCGGCCGCCGCCAGCGAGACAACCAGGTTGTTGACCGTGACGTGGTAGGCCTGCTCTCCCGCTTTGGTCTTATAGCTCGCCATCACCTCGAAGTTCGAGCTTGTAGCGGCCGTGGGCGTGCCGGCCAGCTTGCCGTCGGCGCCGAGCGAAAGTCCCGCGGGCAACGAGCCGCTGACCACCGACCAGCGAACGCCGCTCGCGCTGAAGCCCGGGTCGCCTTTCACCTGAAGCACCGAGTTGAAATCGAATCCCGGATAAGAGTCGCCAACCCAGCCCTGCGGCAGGGTATAGCCGTTGAGCGTCACCAAAATATTCCCCGCCGTAGCCGTGCGGTTTGGCACGGGAACGACGACGAAATACTGCGACGCGAGCACAGATACGCTGCTAGCAGCCAGCAAGGCTGCGATGATGGTCTTTTTGAACATGACAGGACTACCGGTAGGTTTCTCGGTATAGGCGAACATCAGTGGCTTAGCGGACCCACATCGTGAAGTTGCAGTTGGCCTGAGAGCCAGCACAGTAGTTCGGGCCGCTAGCATCGCCAGAGCCGATAATCCAGCCCACGTCGATTCCCCGGTTAGTGCCGAAATGCATGCCAAAGTAGTTCGGCGCACCCTGCTCATCCGACACCCCCCCGCCGTACACGGCTGACGAAATGCCGGTAGAGTTGCTTGTCCAGCGCGGGTCTGCGGCGTAGGCGCCGGTCCACGACAGCGTGGCGTACGACACGGTCTCCTGCGGGCTGGCCGGCGGCACCGTGGTGTGGCCGTAGGTACCCGACTGCCAGAACCGTGTTTGCGGGTACGTACCGTCCGCGCGCGTGCGATAGATACCGGTTCCCGCGGAACGAATCGCGTTGATGGTCGCATCGGCAAGCTTGAACGTCGTTGTGCTGGTCGGAGCGTTCGCGTTTGAGGCGTAGTTCGCGTTCAGCGCACCCGCGGTGTTCCATGATGAATTCGTCTGGAACGAGCCACCATAGCCACGCATCACGAGTGTCCAGCCGCCGCCGTCGGCGCTCTGGTCGCAGTACACGTCCATCGTGCTGCCGCCCGTCGAAATGCGATACACCCCGTCGCCGGTCGAGCCTTGATACTGATAGGCGCCCGTCGGATTCCGATAGGCGTAGCAGCTCGATGCGTACGTGCCGTCTGACCATGAGCGATAGCCGGGCTGCTGCTGGATATTCGCCGTGACCGCGACTGAATAGTTCCCCTGCGCCGTTTTCGTCTTGTATGTCGCCGCGACCTGAAAGAAATACGTTCCGGTACGCAAAGGCGTGCCGGCAAGCGCTCCCGTGCTATCCATCGTCAGCCCTGCCGGCAGCACGCTGCCGGCGGCGACAGACCAGGTGATGTCGTTCCTGGCGTACGCGTCGGATACCGTGAGGCCAGCATTGAAGTTGTAGCCGGAATAAGCAGTCCCCGCGACTCCCGGCGGCAGTGTGGCGTCAGACAGCGCGACCGTAAAGTCAACGTCAACCGAGTAGACCTGCAGCCCGCTCGTCCCTTTGTAGGTAGCGGTCAGCTGGAAGCTGGAGATACCAGCTTGCGTGGGCGTGCCCGTGAGCGCGCCCGCCGCATCAAGTCGTAAGCCTTGCGGCAGCGCTCCCTCGCTGACGGTCCAGACGACATTGGCTGGGTTGAACCCCGAATCGCCAGAAACACTCAGTACGGACCGGAAATCAAACCCGGCATACGGTTGACCTGCAACAGCGCCGGGCAGACTGTAACTCGACAGTGCGACCTTGATGGGTTCGGCCGGCGGGGCAGTCGCCGATTTCCCAGGTACCGGTACAACGACATAATAGGTGCCGGCGGAGGCTGGCAGACTGGTCGCGAGCAGCGCGGCGAGGAGAGTTTTCTTGAACATAAGGCAGTTACCGGTAGAGATTCACGGTATAGGCCCAGCCATCAGCCACAGGAAGAACCCTCGCCCGCTGGATTTTCTGTGTGAGCACCAGCAACTGCATGAGTGCTCGCGGATGGCTTTGCCTGCTCGCTGACGAGCGATACGAACCACAGCGCCATCACGATGCCGCCTGCATTCGCTCCGAGGTGCAGAAGAGCATTCGGAATCTGATAGGTCCAGATGGAGACCGAGGCATCATCTCCGTCATAGAAGCCCGTCGCCAGCCCGGACACCGAGCTGAGCAGCAACGAGAAGAGAAACGGCCCCATGTTTTCTTCCGCCGCCTTGGCGTCCGCGCGGCCGCTCTTCTCGTTGCCCATCGCATCGGCGCGCCACGCGAGCACTACGGTCAAACTAAAAACCACTGTCGAAATGGCGCTGTAGAGCGCAAGGCGCGCGTAGAAGCTCGCATTCACCGTTACGGTCGTACCCATGTAGAGCCAGTACACTGCGTAGAGCCAGGTGGCGAGCACAAGCATGAACCCATCTACCTTGCCCGGCTGCACCCGGCCAGTACGATTCACGCGCAAATAGATTTGGGTGAGCCAGAGTACGCCCACCGCGCCAGTCAGAACCGTGTAGTGGGCGGCGGTCGCTGTACCCAGCGTCGGCAATACCGTGGTGAACAACAACTCAAGACCGTGCGAGATTCCGTTGAAGAGCGCATCCCACAACGTCTCGCCGAGGAACGGAATCTTGAAATGAAACACGACCAAGCTGCCCAACAACAGGGTCAGCAGTCCGGCGATGTACAGGAGTAAAACTTGCGCGGGCGAGGTCGGCTTGCCCCCATGTTTCGACGGGGCGGTCTGGGTAACGCTCATAGCGGTAATTTCCAGTCAGAAGCCCGGACGCCGGCAGAGTGCCGGGCGTGCACGGACAAAGGTTAACTAACTGAAAATAGTATACCGTTATTTAGCATTTTTGACAACGGCGCTGGGGCCGCGTTGGTGAGCTGTCGCTCAATCGAGCTCAACCAGGTCGAACCGGGAACTCGTGAACGATTCGCCATTCGGATGCCAGCAGGCCGAATAGTCCGGCTTCATAAACCCTTCGGCCTCGTGCTCCTCGGGGTTGCCCGGCTTGTAGACCACCTTGCAGTATTCGCCATTGCGCATGCCCACGAGCGCTTCGCCGCGGGCCAGGCAGCGCGCCTTCAGTTCGAGCGTGAACGGATTGAAATCCTTCTGGGCGGCCAGCAGTGTTGTGTTCTTCATCAGAATGCCCCTTACGAACCGGTTTTATGCAACAGCCGCGCCGCCAGCACGCCGCCGATGGCGCCACCGACGTGGCTCTGCCATGACACGCCCGGATAGACCGGCAACAGGCTCCAGAGCATGCTGATGCCGTAAATCATCGCGGCTGCGAGCGCGATGAGCACGTCCACAGGGCGGCGCGCATAGTAACCGCGGGCCAGTATGAAACCGAAGAGACCGAACACGACACCGCTTGCCCCGATATGCACGGAGTACGGGCCACCAAGGAGCCAGGCCGCGATGCCAGCGCCGAGCGTTCCGCCGACCACGGCCTGCCAGAAGCCTTCCTGCCGCGGGAACATCGAGAGCCAGCCCAGGACGATGAGCGGAACCGTGTTCGCCATCAGATGCCCGAAATTTGCATGCACCCAGGGCGCGGTCAGCACGCCAAGCAACCCGTGTATCGAGCGCGGCGAGACGCCCAGAAGATGCTTCACGCCGGGCAGCCCGAAGCCGGCGAAACTCACAGCCCAGATGGAGCTGACGTAGAGCGCCAGCGCGATGAAACGCGCCTTCGCGCCTTCGAGAATTAGTTGCATTGAGCCCCCAGGGGTTGCATTGAGGAGAACATCGGCGTCGGCTTCGCATCGCGCGGAACCCACTTCGAAAAGTCTGCGTGCGCTTCCGGACGAATCATCCACCGGCGCGACTCGCCGTTCCAGCGGGTGCCGAGGTCCTCCGCGCGGGGAAGTCCGCGGCTGGCGGCCTCCAGTGTCAGGTCGGTCTTGTACACCCCGTCGAGCAGCAGCACAAGCACGTTCAGCTGCAGCACGTCCCGCTCGGGCTGGACGCCGGCGGCCGCGACCGTCCGCTCGGAAACCTTGAGGAGCTCACCAGCAGGGCCCACAAGCGCGTGGTCATAATTCGCAGTGCCGCCGGCCGCGCCAAAGCCATGGTTCACCTTGAAGAGCTTCCAGCCGCGATTCACTTTGGCCTGAACTGTGGCTGTCGACGCATTTTTCGCGTCCAGGAAATCGAAAAAGTGGAAATCGGCGCGCGATGCACTGTCTTTCTGCGGCATCGTGCGCACCCGCCCTGCTCCGGGCCATGCGTCGTCCACCTGCGGATGAGCGAAGCCGATTCGCGCCGACCAGACGTCAACCATGTGGCAGAAGGCGGCAAGTTCGTTCATGACACGACGCGTACTCGAGTAGTCGTGCAGCTCGCCTTCCACATACGTCAGGCCATTGAGCTGGGCCGGCGTGAGCGTGAGTCCGTACTCCGCCAGCTTGGTCTCGCGGAACGCCTTGAATGCGGCCTTCGTATCGAGACCCTCACGATTGACGGCCGAGCCGTCGGCGAGCACCTGGATGCGCCAGGGCTTCTCCAAATCGTGCAGGTAGAACACCAGCAGCGCGTCGGACAGCGAGAACGGCAAAGGCCGGCCAAGCGCCGCGGTCATCGCATACAGATGCCGCGCGTAGTTCAGCCCGTCAGTTACGTGGTCGATGTAGCCGCCCTCCCACACCTGATGGTTGTGCGTGGAGCCTTGCGTGCGCTCGAACAGCGAGCGGTTATCCACCAGGATGCGATGGCATACCGTACGCGCCGGCTCTTCGATAAGGCCGAGCAGCGCTTCGATGCTCAGGTAGTCGAGCGTCGCCGTAAATGTGTATGGGTGCGGTGTTTTCATTGTGTCTTGCGTAGCGTCAGCCGGGAGGAGACGTCCAGGGTCCCCAGTACCGGCTTGAGATGAGCGGATGCCAGAGGGTGTCGCCGTGGTCGATGCCGCGCGTTTCATTGCGCTCCGGGCAGTACCACTCCCACGTGCCGGGAAAGGAAGCCCAATACCAGCCCTTCGGCATGGAAGGCATATCGGTCGCGTCAGCGTTGCGCGGCCGCGCGCAGGCCGCGCACGCGCTCGATTTCCTCCGCCGAGTGAGGCGTGCCGCCAGCGTTCAGCGCGAGATAATGGTCGAGCACTTCCTGCCGGTACTGGAAGTCATATACGGCGAAACGCAGGCGGAACTGGATGCGCTGAACGTCCCAGTCAGAGCCCTTCCACTCGGCGACCGCGCGGCCGAAAGGCTTGACGTTGCCCGCGATGTACTCGCGCACAGCAGTCAGGCGCTGCAGCCCGTCGATGCACTGAAATCCCTTCGGCAGGTCCGTATCCTTCGCCTGCCGCGCGTCGTGCCAGTTGCGGCAGTTGAACTGGATGACCATGCCTGCCGTCGACACCACGCCGCGCATCGTGTTCTCGATGTACAGCCGCTGCTGGTCCGGCGTCCACACATGGCCGCGCTGAAAATCTGGAATCAGGTCCAGCCCGTAGTCTTTTTCGAAGTCAGCCAGTGCCTTGTCCAGATACCGCCACGCGAAATCCACCTCATAGCGGGGATTCGAAAGCGGCTTGACGAGTGACAGCAATTCTCGCGGCGTAATCAAAGACATGGAGGGTCCTGATAGAAAGATGCAAAATGAGCTAGAAGTATAGCACATATAACACAAAAAGGCGACTCCGCGAGTCGCCTCTTTGCTTTATCCGGCAGGCACTAGCGCACTGCGGCCGCGAACTCGAGATGACCCTGATAGTCCTTCTGGGCCGCCGCGGCCTTCTCTTTCGCTTCAGCGAGGCTGCCGCAGATATTGGTCGCCGGAATGCTGCCGTTGAGCACCAGCGCACCCAGCCAGCTGAACGATTCGATGCGCACCTTGGCGCCGAAGTAGGAGCGCAGCTCTTCGTAACGCACTCGAACCCGACGGGCGCCCTTGAACACATGGGTCGGGCCGGTAACCTGGTATCCCACGTAGAATACTTCGTCTCCAACGCGCAGGCCTCGAGCCGCCATCTCTTCGTTGGCGCGAAGCATTGTCTGCTCAGCGCTGCACGCCTGCAGCACAGCCTTGCGAGCCTGGCCCGACGGGCATGCCGGGCAACGTTCCATGTGCTGACGAAAGCCCTTCTCGGTTCTCCATGCAGGCGCCGGGTAGCCACCCGTATGGCACTTGAATGGGCAACGGTACTTGCCGTTTTTCGCAATTACCAGCTTGCCTTCGAAGTCGATGTCCGCAAGAGCAGTCGTATTCATGATTCGTTCCCTGAGTTCTAGTTAATTCTTCTATCGAGCTATCAATTTGGTCTGCCGGGACACGCATCCTTGCATTGCAAGGAAGTGACTTATTCTTTTTGTCACCCGATGAGAGTTTCCCGCATCTGGTTCGCATTATATCTAGCAATACAGAATTGTCTACTGTTTAGTGGCGTTTTTGCCAGTTTTGGACGATACGCCGTATGTTTCCCGCAAAAACTCAGGGTTTGATATACCCGTAAAACGTTAAAGCGCAAGTCACCGGCCGCGGTCAATTGCCCGTGGCCGACGAAGCTAGCCTTCCATTTTTGCGATTTCTGATACGGCTGTCCGCTTCGCTTCGCTTGCGTCAGGTCGGCCTGACGACCCGGCATCCCAAGCCGCTCTCGACAAAAATAAGGACCGCCGCGCGGTCCTTATGAGTTTCAATGCTTGAAGGTTACCTTGGTAGTGACGGCGAGTTACAGCGCGAGCTCGCTGTTCTCTTCGCTGAACTGGTCGTCCGCGCTCGGGATGATTCCCGCGCGCTCGAGGGCCTGACGAACCTTTTCGCGCACGTCGTTCACACGCCATGCGCGGTCACAATGCCAGTTGATGCCAGGAGCGAGGTCCTCGGCCTTGCCCAGAATCGACATGGCGACCTGCTCGACGAGCTCGTCCGGCCCTTTCCTGGCTGCCACCTGGTGCAACGGAGCAAGCAGGAAATACGGGGTACCAGCCTGCGGCGCCTGTGTATCGAAACACAGTTCGTCCCAGGCATCGCCTGGGCCATCGACTGTGGCAGGATGCACACCACCTTCACTCCAGCAATAGATGACCAGCTCCTGCCTGGCAATCTGTTCCTGAACCGGCGGCAGCCGTTCGAGCAAGTCGGGCCACTGCCATTTGCCGTCCATCTCCACGGGGACCTCAACCTCACACTCGATGAGTGGCACGCCGAGCGCGCCGCTGAGCTTCTTCGCTGAGTCGACGACATCGGCAACAGTCATCGAGTTCGACTCCGACACGACAACCTGTTGGTTCACAAAGAGCGCCGCGCAGTGGTATCCGATGGCACGGGCAAGAATCAGTTCCGTTTTCATGACTTGTTTCCTTGTTTGAGTGATTGACCTATGGATTGGTTGTTCCCCTTCCGTATAGGGCTGTCAGCGTCTGGCGCGAAAAATGAAAAAGCCCAGCCGAAGCTGGGCATGAGAGTAAGTTCTGCGCGTTAGCTAATCACCACGACGTCTTCGGGTTTTCCGTCGATGACCATCACTTCGTGCTCGAGCCGCACACCCGTGTTCGGCCGCACGAGTAGCTTGTCGCCGAGCTTCAGAATCGTGACGACGGGGTCGTCCATATCCACGTGCACGTGTGCCACAGGCACATGCGCTGCGGCATTGAACGGGCTGGCCTGAACTTCGAGCAGCACATCCAGAAGGTCCGGTTCCGGGCTAGCAGCCTGGGCAGTCACAATGAGCCGTGCCTGGCCATTGTTCTGGCGCTGGTCGCAGATTTCGAAGGAATGGGTGTCGATGGGGGTCGCGCCATCTTCGAGGTCGTAGGCCTCCCAAATGCGAACAGGAACGCTATCCGGCAGCTCAGTGAATGTCGGCAGCTCCGAGACAAGCCCGGCCCAGTTCACCTTGCTCCAGTTGCCATGGCTGTCGGCCGGCGCCTCGAGCGTACACTCGATGAGCGTCACCTGCAGTGCCGTGCTGAAATTCCGAGCGGCGTCTGCCAGCTTGTTCACGTCCACTGTCGCCGCCGCTTCCATCACGACGCTTCCGTTGACGAAGAGTGCTGCGCAGCCGCTGGTCGTACGCGCCAGAATAACTTGGGGTTTCATGGTTGTTTCCTTTGTCGGTGGTAGCGGGCATGCCGCATTGTTCGGGTTGTTTCCTGCGACTCCGTATAGCGCGCCGGAAGCTCTTTCCTGGTGGCCGATGTAAAAAACCCGCCAGGTGGGCGGGTTTGAGTGCGGTATTTAACTTCTGCTGCAGGTTGCGTTATGCCGCGGGCACGCTCCAGTTTCCGAGCACCTTGTTGTCACGTTGCCGGATGAGCTGGCCATTGAGCGCAGCAAACGACTCTTCCGGCGATGCGTATTGGGTGGCAACTCGCGCGAGCGCCTCATCGCCGGAAGGGCGGCAATGTGACTTCTCCCAGACCGGGATTGACACCTGGTCACCGTCAGCAAGTTTCAGGACGGCGCGGGCATAAGGCACCTTTTTTGTGGCCATGTTTCCTCTCCATGAAGTTGATGAACTGCTGATTCGTATAGCGCTGCGGCAAAAGAAAACCCGCCAGTAAGGCGGGTTCGAGAGGTTTGATGCGTGAGCGGTTACAGGCCAGGGTTGAACCAGGCCGGCATGATGATGCGCAGCCAGCGTTCTTCGGAACCGTCGTCACCGTTTTCGAAAGAAGTGGCGAACCCGTCCGCCAACACCTTGAAGCCGTAGGACGATGCCTCCGCTTCTGCGGCTTCGTCGTGCAGGGTGTAGATGGGCGAGCCGTATTGCGCGGCATCCGAATGCTTTGCCCTGAACTCCGTGCAAACGCCGTACTGGCGCAGGACATCCAGTTCCTCCTCGGTCAGGAATCGACCGTCAGTGTCACTGCCGTGCTCGACGATGAGCAGCTTGCTGTCCGCATGCACAGCCGGCACGTAAAGCCAAATCGCATTTGGCAGCGCCGTCTCGTCCTTGTCCATGCCAGCGACCGAGATGTCACCGCGCGCGAGCACCTTGAACTTGCCGATGCCAGAGTCCGCCAACTCATTTTCCAGGTCCTTGGCGGTCGTGCATTCCACGACGATGGTCAGATATGCCTTATCCATTTTGAATTTTCCTCAGTAGTCGAACTCAGAGATTGGTCCGTTCCCCGTATAGCTCGCACAGACGTAAAAATGCCCAGCACGAAGGCTGGGCAAATGAGAGTTGGAGTTGTCCTTAGACGATGGTCGGAGAATCCAGGTCACGCGCGTCGATGCGGATGGCGTAGTGTCCGTTGGCCTTCGCCGCTTCAAGTGCTGTAGACAGTACCGTGCGCTGGACCGGAGTCAGACTGTCCAGAAAAGCCTTACGCGCGCTTTCGGCGTGTCGGGCACGCTGGATAAGCTGACGCTGACCAGCTTGTGTCGCCTCGTAGACGTCGTTGAGCAGGTCCTCGACTGTCCGGAATTGCCACTGAACCGGCGCCAAGCTCCCATCCGGAACAAGCATCGGAAATCTCAGAAAGCCGTCACCGAATATCTCTTTCGTTGTGAAGCTGTTCGGGTAAGCGGCCGCCCTCTGCATGATGTCCTGCTGGAGAGAGTGAAACCGCCGCAAGTAGAGCTTGGCGCCCTTCTCGCCTCCGATTACGGCCTGATTCTGCTGTGATGCCGCCAGCAAAGCACGGTAGAGCGGCACCTGGAACGCCAGACGGGCCCTCGCGGTGCACATGGCCGCACGAGCCTCCCGGTTGCGCTCGCCAGTCGAGCGCAACCGCTTCAGGGCCTGCTGGTACTTTTCGCGATTTTCGTCAATCCAGGTTTTCAGCGCGCCGGCCGCCTGCTTAAGTTTCGTCGTGTCCATGAATTTTTCCTCGGGTAACAGCGAAATGGCTGCAATCCGTATAGCTTAACTAGCTGATTTGAAATTCACTAGGTATATTGAGTGTTTTGTGATATACTATCACTGATTCACTCACTCAAACAAACCATGATTTCCGTTCGACTGGCCCGTGTTCTGACGGGCGCGCTGCTAGCCGTTGCTTCGACGGCGCACGCGACGCCCATTGAGTACGAATTTCTGCCGCGCTGCTGGTGGCCATCACCCTATCCGCTGCCGGTATGCCTTCTGGAAGAGCCGCAGGTCGTCAACTGCTCGAATGAGCCGTACGACCCGATGTGCGAGGACTTCCCCGGGGCGACCAAGGCGGTGACCGCAAAAATCCGGCGCCTCCTGAGCTGCACGACCGAGTTCGAAATCACTTTCCGGGACCTGGACGGTAAGCGTCAGAAGTCCATGAAGAAGCGTTCTATCGACTGCGAGACCCATGAGCCACTTACAGCAGACTGAATACAGCTCAGGCCACTACGGCCTGATATTCGATGAATACGGCCATCAAAACACGCTTGCGCTGTGCTTCACCGTTGGTGAAGCGTCGACATACTCGGACCGAACGTTTGCTCTTCGCCAAAAGAAAGGGCATGCCGAACTGAGTCGGCTTTATCAGCTGGCGGGCGAGGCGGAGTACGCCCATACATGGTCGACGGCCAGAGGGATTGTGCCCTACATGGACGTGGTGCTCGGAGAGATGGAATCTCGTCGTTACGTCGAGGATGCGAAGGCCGTTTTACGTATCGGATTCCACTCACGAATGACTTTTTCCACCGCGGCCGCCAACGAGCTTCGCGCAATGGCGCTCCACGCATACACAAAAGTATGGGGCCGCGAGGTTCGGTTTCTGCGCGCGGAAATGCATCGAATCTGGCTCGCATCCGAGATGAAGCCGTTTAGCCTGGAACAATGACCATGACCGAGAACAAACCCATCCTTATCAAGGACATCCTGGGCGACCCGAGCCACCCGGCGCACTCCGACATCAAGGCCTTCAGCGAGAAGGTCAACAGCGGGGAAATCAGCGTGAACGTGTGTGCATGCATCGGCCCCGTCTACGGCGAGCCGCACTGCGCGTGCGAGATGCGTCGCCGCGGGCTGCCGCCGTCGGCCGAGCACGTGGCGGCCCTCGAGAAAGCAAACCGCGAGCTCGCAGAACTCTTCGGCCCCGGCGGAAAGTTCAGCGGAGCCTGAGCTGAAGCACGACAACAAACCGATAGGACAAAAACATGACCACAGAGGCTATCAAGGGAATTTTCGACACGGCCGAAGCAAAGCGCCGTGAAGCGGATGAAGCGCGCAAGGCGCTCGCAGAAGTAATGCTGAATGCCATGCGCAACCTGCTGCCCGCCGGCACGGTGCTGAAGCTTGACCAGCGGCCGCTGCCGGAGTGGCTCGTGCACGTTCGCACGATGTCTGGCAATGACCGGGGCACCCGCACGTTCCGTATCGTCAACGTCCTGACGGTCGATGCAGACGCGTCCGCTCCCGAGCTCTCGAAGTGGATTGCTGACGCGGTGCCCGTCAGCGAAAAAACGGGTAAGGACATGAGCGGCGCGACGCACGGTGGCAATTCGCGCGGTACGGTCCGCCTGCACGGCAACATGGGCTGGCTGGCTCACGACGAGCCCGTCGAAGCTTCGCGCGACAGAATCATCGCCCTGGTCGCAGACAATCAAACCGACGCTGGAGCTGCAGCGTGAGACCGACCCATCTGAACGTGGCGATACCGACCGCGGATGGCATCGTGGCGTTGTCCCTGCTGGCTGTGTTCGACCCCGTCGGAGACGAGCACGTCATCGAAGTGCCCGAAGAATACACCGCGTTTGCCCAGATTATCGAGCCGCCGGAAGGCGTGCGCGTTCGCAAACTCAACGGTCTCGTCTATTTCCATGGGCATCTGGCCCGACTCAGCAGCACGCTTCTCAAGATGGTGATTGAGATGAAACGTCACCACCGCGCCGCCGAAAGCCAGCAGCTGCGGCGTGGTGTGTATATCGCTAGTCGGGCGAGCATTCCCGCGCGCGCTGCTCAATGGAAGCACCTCCGCGATGTCGAAGGCTGGCACATCGTATCCAGCTGGATTGACGAAGCTGGTGAAGGTCAGACCGACGATTTTAGCGAGCTATGGGTACGTATCGAAACTGAAATCAAAGGCTCAGAACGTCTGATTCTCTATGTTGAGAGCGACGACTTTCCCTTGAAAGGGGCTCTCATTGAAGCAGGCATAGCCCTGGCTGCCGGGGTGCCGATTTACGTCGTCGCGCCAGGCGTGACCATCGAGCCGCGCTCGCGCCGGCCGGTTGGCTCATGGGTCGACCATCCGCTCGTGAAGATTGTGCCGGACATGGAGACCGCGCTCGCGGGCGCCACGCGCCGGGCTAGCACGAATGCAGAGCCGACGGACGCCATCCATGCTGCATTCGACAGAATCGACGCTATGCCGAACGACGAATTCCGCGCGAAGCTCGAAACCTACAAGGATGGCGCCGTTGCATACGCTTTCACAGGGATTCCTGCAGCGCAATCAACCGGAGAACAACCTCGTGCGTAAAGAAAAGACGGTGGGTCTGTTGGGCGCCTCGTTTGACCCGATAACAACGGGCCACACGCAGCTGATTCTCGATGGCGCCCGGATGTTCGACGAGTTGCATATCTGCATGGCGGTCAATCCCGCGAAGAAGTACCTGCTGGACGAGGCGCAACGTGAAGACCTCGTGCGCACGGTGGTGACCGACCTGCGCATCACCGGCACGCCCATCCATATTCATGTCCTGAAGAACCGGCTGCTGGTTCATCTCGGGCTGGAGCTGGGGGTCACGCACCTGCTGCGCGGTGTGCGCGACTTCATGGACTTCTCGTACGAGTCGAAGCTGGCGGCGAAGAACCAGCAGCTCGCGCCAGCCATCCGCACGGTCTATCTGACGCTGCCGGAACTCAACGGCGTCAGCTCTTCCAGCGTGAAGGGCATTTTCGGTCTCGAAGGCTGGGAAGCTATCGTTGCGCCGGACGTACATCCGCGGGTGCTCGACGCGCTCAAGCGCAAGCATCTGGCAAAGCAAGCAGCCGAAGGAGGCTGGGCATGAAAATCGTTGTGACAGGTGGTATCGGCAGCGGCAAAACGACCGTCTGCAAGCGCATTGTTCCGCTCATGGATGGCTACGAGTTCGTGAGCGCAGACGAGATGGTGCACGCCCTGTACGCGCAGAACGCGCAGTTCCGGGCGGACCTGGTCAAGCGTTTCAGCACCGCAGAGCGCAAAGAAGTCTCGGCCATCGTGTTCGCGAATCCCGCGCGCCGGCTCGAGCTCATCACGCTGTCGTGGGCCTACCTCGCTCAGGCAGTCGAGGCCGTGTTCGAGAAGACCAATGTCATCTTCGAATTCCCGCTCTTCTTCGAGCAACCGCATTGGCTCGACCGTCCAGACGCGGTCGTCGTTGTTGGCTGCAGTGCAGAAACGCAGCGAGCACGCGTGCTCGAGCGGGACGGTATCAGCGAAGAAGCGTTCGAACGCATCAAGCGCGCACAGCTTCCGCTCGACGAAAAAATAAAGGAAGCCGACTTCTATATCGACACGACCAACCGGCATGACGTCGAAGGTCAAATCGGTGCAGTTGTCACGCGACTGAAGGCGCGCGCGCAACGTCTGGCTCACGCCTGACGCGCACGTCACTTTGAGGGGAGCCCAGCGTTTGGACCTATACGGAACTCACGGACTATCCGACTTCCCTCATGAAAACGCACGTCATCAAAGACTACTCCGCGGAGCCCGCACGTCCCATCTGCCTGCATGAAAACAGGCTGTTCCGGATGATGTTCAATGGCCGGTTCCACTATCTGGACGGCCTGCGGTATGCACGTTCTGTCATCGTCATTCCCCGCTTCTCGAACGGCGACCTGCTGCTGGTGAAGCTCTCGCGCGCGCCGAAAATCGGGCTGTCGTGGGAGTTCCCGCGCGGCGGACTGGTCGGCGACGAGAGCGTCATCGAAGGCGCGCTGCGCGAGCTTGAGGAGGAGACCGGCTACCGGCTCACTCCCGCGAATGTTCGTCATCTTGGCCGCCTGGCGCCAGACTCGGCAACTATCAACTCCATCACGGACGTAGTTCTAGTCGACATCCCGGATAACGCGGAACCGGGCGAATTCGACACGGTTGAAGTCATCGCGCCAATGCGTGTGCCCGAAATTGAATTCCGTCATCACATTCAACGGGGCGACATCGTCGATGGCCAGACCATCGGCGCCTATACGCTCCTTCTACTTGAGAAAAAGGTACTACATTGAGCATCCAACGAATTGAAACCGGGCGGATGAGCCCGAAACAGATGGACGCAGCCTTTCTGTGGCTCTACTGCCTGGATGGCCGCCCTTATGAGAAATACCTGGCAGACGGCGCGTCGCGGCGCATGCCGATGGTTTTGGCGATGCTTCGCTGGGATGGCCGCTTTGGCACCATGGGTGGCAAGGTCGAAGCCGGCGAAGCACTGCGCGTTGCGCTCGCGCGCGAGAGCTGCGAGGAAGCTGATTTCTGGCTGTCGGCAAGTGACGAACCCGTTCAGCTGGGCACCGCAACGGATAGTGACTGGCACATCCATAGTTTCGCGCTGCAGGTGACTTACGCCGAGCTGGTGGAGGTCCGGGCCAAAGCATCGTCCGTCAGCCACGCATCCCCCGAATGCGCGGGCTGGTGCATTGTGCCGACGGGCAACTATCGTCCGGGCGACAATGGTGAGCGTGGTGTGCAAGCCTTCCGGGCGAATCACTTTGCGTCGACGGCCGGCATTGAATTCGACCTGCTCCTCGAGCACATCGAAACAGCGCTTCAGGCGGAGCATCATGTACGTTGATGCTCGCGTTGCTCACAGCCTCGCGCGGCAGGGCTTGCATCAGCAGCGCCAGCCACTGAGGGAAATCGCAGCCAAGGCGCTGGTTGCGTTGAAGTCACTGTACACGCAGCTGCCGCGCGATAAGTCAGCACGCTCGCTTCGCCGCAATCTGCCCAAGCACCTCGACCGGCTTTCGCGCATGCTGGAGGCGGATGTCTGGATTCAGGAGCTCAATAGCGCGGTTTGCCTCATCTTCCAGCACACAACCATCGGGGATGAAGGCGTGGTCTCCCATAACTTCGTCATCGACTGCACGAGCTGGACCGTCGCGCACAAACCCATGGTCCGCATCACGCCGCATGCACTCGCGCGCCTGATGCAGCGGCGCGGCACGATGGAGTTCGATGACGTTCGCATTCCCGTCGCGGAGGCTGTCGGCCGGGCCATGTCATTGCTGCAGGAAGTTCGCGACGATGGCTGGCGCCAGTACGGCATACCGAGCTCCGGCGGGCTCTTTGTCGGCCAGATGGACGCGGAGGAGACCCTTGAGCTGTCGACGTGGTTTGTTCCAGGACTCACCGGGCAGACCAGCCGCTGGGAGGGCTACATGCGCGACCTGGGCGCGCCAGAAATCGACCTGACTGAGGGCTGCAGGCACGATGGACCCGAGGCTGACCGCTATTTCGCGAGCCTCAAGGAATGGGCCGATAGCCTGAAGGGCCGCGACATGGAATCGCGCCACCCCTTCCTGCTGAAGCTCCACCACGCGCAATCCGAGCACGAGACCGCACCCTTCCCCATCCTTCATTGAAAAAAAGCCCGTACTGTAAGGTACGGGCTTCAGAGTGTCATGCTTCAGTAGCGCGGTGGTCTGCCGCGCCGGCCTGCGAACTGCTGGTACCACCCATGCGGCGGAGGATGCGCGTCTCTCACCCAGTTGTCGAGCTTCACCTCGTCGAGCACAATGCGCGGCGCCACAATCGGAATCTGAAGCAGCGACAACTCCGGTCGCTCGTCTTCGACGACGCGCACCGCTTGCGCAACATCTTCCGCCATCACCACTTTCGCGCCGTTCTCCATCAGCACGCGCGCGATGTTGATGCCGAGCGAACTGCTGCCCGCACCCACTACCAGCACGCGCACGTCGGCAAGCGAACCGAGTCGCTCGTCTTGCTCTTGTACATCATCCATCATGTCCTCACTCAGGTTGGTCACACTTTCGGTATAGCCGTATGGCGTATATCGACAAATGGACCACGAGCGGAAAGAGCAAGTCGTCGAGGTGTAGTAATTTCAAATCATATGTGATATGTTTTAACTACACCTACCGGAGCCGGCCGTGACAACAGAAAAAGACGATTCCGAAAGCAAGTCAACCAATGCGCGTAACGACACCACGGGCGCGACCATGTCGACGCCTGACGTTGATGCGCAGCTCGTCGAGCTGGGCAATCGCATTTCCGCGCAGCGCAGGCAACTCGGCAAGTCCGTGGAACAGGTGTCCCTGGCCACGGGCGTGAGTATGCCGACCATCGTGCGCATCGAGGCAGGAAATGGCGGCGTCGGCTCGAAGAATCTGCTCGCGGTGATGTCACACGTTGGCCTGCCGTCCATATCTGAAGACTCACCAGTAATGCGTCAGGCCGCATTGCCTGCTCACGCGCTTCACATGGACAGCCCGGAAGTGCAGGAAGCAGTTGAGGAAGCCGCACGCGCCGCCTGTGAGCGTCTCGACGAGCTGTTTCCGGGCGCGAAGAAGGAAGTCGACGGAATCACGAGCAATTTCCAGGGATTGCTGATGCAGCACATCTCCGCGATGCTTCGTGGCCAGCAGTATTACCGCCAGTCGCATTGGACCGAGTTGCCGCAGCTTGTTTACAGCGACGTCGATTTGGGGAACCAGTATTCGCTTCCGGATGGCGCGAAAGGCTATCTCGTCCGACTCGTTGACACGCAGAAAGTGCTCGAAGACCGCAAGTTCAGACTGGCCCATCGTGTTGGCGACATGTACACGTCGTGGGAATACGCGGCGGCCGCGGTGCGCGATTACATCGAGACGGAAGGCCATCTGCCTGGCCCCGTACGTATCGTGCCGGGATGGTGGAGCGATGGGGAAACGGGCGTGCGATTCACGGCGCCGACCACGAGCAAGGAAGGAAGCTGACGATGTTTGCAAAAGGACCGATGCCGGGCGCGATGCCCAAAGAAGACGCGCTCAAATTGCTGCCCGAAGGCACGGTCTGCAAGCGTATGTCTGGAATGGGCATCACAGGGTTCGTCGTGACCTTGCCCAATGGCAAACAGATTGCATCTGCGGGAACACCAGGCCAGGCGTGGCGCAAAGCCCAGGCCTGGGCGTATCACCACCCAGATGAGCTGGACAGCAAATGAAACAGTGCAACCCCAGCGACGCCGGGGTCTACGTTAGATAATTGAATTGACGCCGGGCGCACATGCCACCGAGGCGAGCTGAAATCGGAACGAAAGGGATTCCGGTTTCCAGGGTATAGGGCCGTTGGAAACCCGACCTTCCAGCGGAACTGGTAAATCGACCCAGCTAAACCGGTTCAGTGATAGTGCCAGAGGAGCGCCAACGCAATAGCCGCGATTACCGCAAGCAAACGCCAGAGCCGTTTCTGCCTCATGCCCGCAGAGGAGCCAGCTTTATCAGAAATCGGTTTGTAAGTCGCCGCGCGCCGCTCTTCGGCCTGCCGAATCCGTAACGCATCGCCGGCTTTCTCTGCCGCCACGATTGGCTCGAGCAGCTTCACGGCTTCCTCGTATGCGACCGTCCGTTTGCTGCCGCCGGCGAGGAAGACGCCATCCGGCGCCGTCCACGTTCCGAACCAGATGAAGTCCGCGCCATTGTCGTACCGGCAGATGGATTCGACGACCTTCGGTTGTGAGGCGAGCTTTTCAGCGACCGCCTGAATCTCGGGCTCAAACGGACCAGTCACCCCAGCCAGAATGCTTCCTTTAACGAGCGAGCGATATATCCTGTATGCGAACCACGCGCAAAGTTCAACCTCACGACCCGGCGTCTTTAATGCCCAGAAGATGCGGTTGAACAGGCTCTTCTTGCCAATCATGTCGGGATAAAAAACGCCGTATTGCTCAGCAAATTCCAGGAGAGCTGCACGCGGCGGTTTGTCCCGGTTTGTCCGGATGCCGATGAGCTCACTCAGGTCCTCTTTCGAGATTTCGAGAGGGACATCTATTCCAAGGTCGCGCGCATAGTCGAGCTGCGCCTGGGTCGGCTGCTCAGCGGGCAATAACTCCACGGACTCGACGTTCAGCGCATCGGCATCAGCGAAGCTTCGCGCAACGCTCTCCGCACGCGCAAGGTAGGTATGCGTTCTGCGTCGTCCGGTCGTTCGGTTGATTCCGACAACTCGATAGCTGTAGCTTCGTGCCGCCATATCAATTCCTTGTGGGACAAGCGAAAATCGCTTTTTTCTTATTTGCCGTCACCCTTATGGGGTGCCGTCACCTTTCAATCACAAAATGCTTCGCGCGTAGCGAGGCTTCTTGTGAGACCGCAGATTACGCAATAATTGATACCACCAGCCGCAACAATGTAAGTTGTCATACGCACCTTTTTTGAAACCGGACCGGCAGCATACCAAACCTGCTATGCGTCCAGAATTAACCTGCCTATAAATGAAGCAGGTCAGCCAGCACTATCTGCATCTGTCGGCGCCGGCTGCGAAGCGAGTCCGAGTTGCCTGACGAACGCGCGCAAGACATCACGCGGCACGTAGTCGAGGCCTCCTCCTCCGAAGTAAAAGCGGTTTCCGTACATCTGTGCGGCCCAGAACTCTCCGTCATCGGCCCAGCGCTGCAGGCAATCGAACTGTTTGAAGACGCTGGCAGCCGGCGCATCCCCGACTTTTCTGATGCCGCACTCACGCAGCTCCCATGAGTCTGGCGCGCGGTCGATGATGTATGGCTTACCCGACTTCGGCGTGATTTCGTATTGCTGGTCGCCGTAAGCCGGGTGTCGCGCAAGCAGGAACTGCTCGACCTCCCAGAACACGCGATACCGGCAGTCATCCCGGTGGTAGGCAAACTCCGGCGTCTTCGTCATACATGTGCAGCCGCCGATTTGCGCAAACCTCACTGCGCGCAGGTGCTTCTCACCGAGCCGGCCCAGTGCCGAGAGAGACTCGTATGACGGATTCTGGAAAACGATACGCACGTGAAGATTGGGCCGCGGCCCAAGCGCTTCGCGTTTGCTGTTGCGGTCCTCGATGCTACTAGCATACGTCGCATAGTCCACATCAGTCCATGTCAATTCGCCTCGGAACTCCTTTCCTACCTGATACACGGCGCCCGGTTGCTGCGGGCCTCGTGCGGCCATTGGCACCCACTCGCCCAGGGCTGGTTCGACCACAAGCCCCGCGCGATGACAGCCTCGTTCAGCGGCATGCGCGCGAATGCGATACGCATCGAGCTCGCCCATTGCTTCAGCGAGTGCCGCGCCACTCTCACGCGAACGCTTCACTGTCGACTCGATTTCGCCCGCCAGCTGGAAAAGATGCTCTGCGTTATAGGTCTGCTCGCCGCCGCTCGGCCGCGGATGCTTAGCAAGAAAGCGAAGCGCAGCCGGCACCGATGTATCGCAGCCGTTTGACCAGTTAAGTGCCGATGCTCGTGTCTGAGCAAGCCTCGCACGCGCCGCCTTCAGCGCGCCGCGTGTGCGCGGACCAGATTGGCCTTCCTCGATACACCAGGTGAGCTCGGCGATGAGCGCTTCCGTCGTGTCCGCCTTGAGCTCCGCCACCTGGGTAAGCGGATTGCCTTCTTCGGTGTAGACGCGCAGGTTGCGTCCCGACGCTGCATGAACGCGGAAGCCGCCCGCACGCGAGTAGACAGTCTCGCCCACAACGATTTCATCGAAGCTAGTATCCTCGTCGAGCTGGGCCGTTGTTTTAGCCGCGTCGAGCTCTTCGCGCAGCCGGGTTTCGCGGCTGTTCACGTACTCAATCACGCTTTCGAGCGTCAGCCAACGGTTCTCGCCAAGCGTCCCACACCAGTCGTTCAGGAAGTTTTCACGAGTCAGCATGGCTAGCAGCTCCAGTCGGCGGTACCCGACGCGCAATGAGGTTAACAAAAATATTGCTTATATTATGCCACGAAATACCAATCCTGTCCATCCAACGAAGTTCAAAGAAAAACCCCTCGCAGCTTTTGGCTGGAGGGGTTTCTGGTGCTACGAGCCGGGCCCGGATGTGGTGAACCCGACAACTGGCTGGTTACGACCGTATCGCCACCAGCCGGATTTCAAAGATTTAGAAAACGCCTGCGATGACCCGCACGAGGCCGGCACGCAGCGGCGGCGCGGCTTCTGCGAAGTCGAGGTTGACCTTGTTGGCCACGCTCATCACGCGCGTCTGATACGTCTTGAAGTCGGTGTCTTCGTCGGTCGTGACGGTCGTACCGCCGCTGCGACCCTGCTTCAGGTTATGCAGCGAGCTTTCGTGGCTCTTCACGCCAGTACGGGTGCGCTCGCGAATCTGTACGTCGGTCAAGGCCGAGAAATAGACGTCTTTCACGGCTGCGTCCGCAACCGTTTCCACGAGGCCACCGATAAGTCCCGCTGCGAAAATCGGAGCGGCATGCACGGTGCCTGCCGCCGCCGAGATGCCTGCGCCTGCGAACACACCGGCGAGCGGCGCACCATAACGACCGAAAGCCGACATCTGCGCGGCCGACGGAGCGACCTTGCCGACTTGCAGGATGTTTGCCTGCAGGATGAATTGCGCCTTGTCCGGGTCGTTGACGACGCGATAGCCCTTCGCTGCGATGGCCGAAGCGACATCCTGATTGATGTCGAAGTCCGCGCGGTCCGACGTGTTACGGACCTGCACGAACACGGTTCGCTTCGATTCCGGCGTCGGGTCGAGGAAGATGGTGTCCGACATCTTCGTCTGGACGTCGAGTTCATGCTTCGAAATGGCGACAGAGGTTGCTGCACAGCCAGTCAGCTGGCTGGTTGCAGCGACTGCGGCCAGTGCGGCCGCAACGTAAACGAGACGGGCGTAGCGCTTCATATTTTCCTCTCCCGGAGGCGATTGGTTTGTTCTCAGCTCCGGCGAAGGAATTTGCCGGCGTGAGCATATTTATATCATAAAACAACCAATATCGCAAGGCCGGCAAGCATGTTCTGTAATTCTGCTATACGCTACAGGCACCACTTCATGTCCGGTGTCGACTACATTTCTTGTATGTGCCGGCTATTATAGCATAGAATAGCGTTTCTAGCCCGTAGCCGCAGTAGCCCGGGCATTCGATGACAGAAGCACTGAAAATGGCCATCACATCATGAAACGACGCAATTTCTATCCTAAACAGGTCCTCCGCGCGCTGGAGGGCTGCAACCCGCTCAAGCTCGACCCGGGCGAAAGCTCTGCCCTCTCCTATTTCTTGCGCAAGGGACGCCGTCTCGGGCTGGCCATCGCCGTCATCAACGCAAGCGCGGACCTCGGTGCCATCGCAAACGCGTCGCCTGCAGAACAGCGTGCTGTGATGGACAACACCAACCTGCGCATCACGATGCGCGTCCCGACCAAAGCCTGACAACAGTGGCGTCACCATGAGATAGCCAGGCAGGCTGCTGCGTTATGGCAACCTTTTGTCATTGCCCGGGCGAGCTATACGTCGGAAGGACAATCAACCGGGAGAAACTGGTCATGGGTATGCAATTCGTTGGCATTCGCAGCAAGTGGTCGCAACACGTTGGCCCGCGCAGTCTGTTTGCAGGGTCGATTGCTTTTCGTCTGGCGGCCGGGCTGTATCTCTTCTGGAGTGCGGCTGTCTGCATCGCGGACGTGACACATGTTCCAGCCTGGTTGCTGACGGTTGCCTGGTTCGCTGCGCTTACGCGGTGGCCCGGCAAACCGGCCTGGTGCACACCGAATTCCCGGTCGTTGGGAATTGCCTGGTGCGCAATGCTGATGCTGGGGTCCGCGTACCGGCTTGCTGGTCACGCGTCGATTCTGAACCTCGCTGTGGTGGTCGGGTTCTGGGCTGCCGTGCTGCTCTCCCAGAAAAAACGGAAGTAAGCACCTCTCGTAATGGCCACCACCCGGTGGCCATTTTTTATTGACCGGCCATCAACGCGCCGGCGCCTGCTTTTCGAGCTTGTAGGCGATATTGAACCACGCGTCTTCGCCTGCGACGGGAAGCGCGCCCACGGCAATCGCGCGCATGCCTTCCGGAGCCTTGAAATGCTCGTCCAGCGCCTGCTGGACCGACATCTCTTTTGAGCCACCGACCACGTCGAAGACGAAATTTCCTTTCGAGCAGGCGTTCTTGTCGGCCGCGCCGTGGCTCATGTCAAAGTGCGTTCCGGCGGGACAGACAAGATAATGGCCCGGTGAGTCGGCGACAGCCGGCACCTGTGCCACGCCATCCCATACCAGTTGCGCGCTGGCCGAGCTGGCCGCGGCACACAGCGCCACCGCGCCGCACAGGAGTCGAGTACGCATTGTTATTCCTCTCACTTCTTCTCGAGCTTGTACGCGATGCCGAACCAGGTGTTGCTTTCTCCATACCGGTTGAACGATGGCATCGGCCCCTGCGCGACAGCCTTCAGGCCAGCCGGCACCTTTAGGTGCATGTCCAGCGCTTGCTGCAACGACATCGACTTCGGCGCGCCGACGGTCTTTGGTGCCCAGACACCGTCTTCACATTTCGATGCTGACTTCCAATCCAGATGGGTGCCTTGCGGACAGACCAGATACTGGCCCGGATACTGGCCTTCGGCGCCCGGCACCTGGACGACACCGTCCCATGCCAGGTCAGCCTTTGCTACACCAGCGACTGCACACAGCGCCATGGCTGCGCACGCGATACGAAAACGCATACAAACGTCCTTGTTTGCCTGAAAAAATTCGATTACAGGTGCGCTACCAGCTCAACAACCCAGAACAGGAGCGCCTTGCCGGCCAGAGCCCCGATACCGGCACCATGACTCACCGGCTCGCCGGCGTGAGGCAGTTGCGCAGCGTGGTCCTGCAAGCCTGTCGACAACATCCACACCGCAGCCAGGATGACACCGATAGCGCCCAGAACCACAACAACGTTAAACGCATCGACCCGTGGCTTGCTGCTCAGCGATACAGGTCGTTGACCGGCTTTCGACGTCTTGCGATACGCGTACGCTCGGGATGTCGGCGAGGCCGCGAGGGCCTCGAAACTAGATTCCTTCTCGTTCATAGTGATGCTTCTCCGTGCATCTGGACAGTTACTGCCCCCGGGTTCTGCGCCAGATATGCGTTGGAATAGCGGTAATCCCCGCTGATTTCCTCGCCCACCCAGTCTGGAATGACAACGCTCGTTGCGGCATCCGGCAGCTCGAGCTCCACCAGAAACAGGCCTTCGTGCTTGTTATGCAGGACGTCTACTTCGAAGGTGTGACCGTTGCTCACGACCTCGTAGCGAGTCTTCTCGACAATGAACGAGCCACACATCGCGAGCAGCTGGCGCGCGTCGTCGAACGGAATCGGATACTCGAACTCGTCGCAGGTGATGCCGACCAGCGGACCCTTGATGGTGATGCATGCCTCATTGGCCTCTGGGTAGAGGCGCACGCGCGTGGTCACCGGCTTGAAACTCAGGTAACCCTGCACGATGTACCGGCCCTTGCGGCCGACGAGAACGGACGGCAGGCGCAGCTTGAATCTGCGCTCGATTTCCTTGGCCATAACAGCTCCAGAATTTAGATGCCCGTCATTTTAGCCGAGATATGTATTTCATACTATAGCAATCTTCGAGTTGGCCGGCGGCCTATACTTTCAGGAAGTTAACTTTTCGAGGTCAAATCATGGGTGAATACGCAGAGCTGCACATTGAGCAATACATCAGCGGTCGCTTTGGCATTCCGATGCCAAAGAAGCCGCCCGTCTATCCGAAGACGACTAAGGCTGCCATTGCTGGCCAGCTCTTTCACATCGTCGAAGTGATGGCAGGCATGGGCATGAAGACCAACCGCACGCCGGGCATGAAGCTCGTCGTGTGCGACAACACCGAAGACCTGTATTGGGTGTGGGCGTCGAACGAAGTGAATGGTATCCGCAAGGATGTCTGCACGGTGCTCGAAGCAGACCTGCCTTTGTCCGAAGCGCTCGCGCGCGCCGGCCGCAAGCCGTACGGACCGAAGCCGGTGAAAGCCGAACCCACTTCCACTGATATTTGAGGAGAGAACGATGTCTTCCTATTCGTTCAGCGACTTCACGGACAACGTCATGGCCGAAATCGGCAAATCCGGGGTACTCACTTCGGCCGAGCGCGACGACGAGAACATGATGGAAAACGTGCAGGTCCAGGGTGACTACGCCATCAAGGCAATCGACCGCTTCGTTGCGGTTCGCAATGCCGCGGCGGAGTTCCACAAGCTGGTGATGGATGCTGCTGCGAAGGGCGTTGCTCTCGACGGCGAAGTGTTCAATGCGGCGGAGGCGCGGTTAAACACTGCGCTGGCCGCGGCTGGCGCGTGACTCGCTCGATTCAACTCAAAACGGCACGTCCAGGGAGGAAATCATGGAAGCAAGCAAGGGACATTGGCTGTGGGTGCTCACCGGCAGTAAGGGTGACCGCAACGGCTACGTGACCGCAGTCGACCCGCGTGACGCTGTATCGCGCGCGCTGACGTCGGACGTTGAGGATGGTCGCCTGCTGGGCGACACGCTCGGCCCGACCGGTCTCGAGGTGCTCGATGCTGCACCGGGCAACTTTGACAGCGAATACACCGGCGACGGTGACGGCTTCACGCTGCGCGTCAAACGCGTGGGCTGTCCGGAGCACATTCGCTTCGCCGATGACGTTGTCGGTTGCGGTTCGACTAATGTGTCGGGCCCCGACGAAGAGGGCTTTTTCGACTGCCGCGAGTGTGGTGTTTTTTTCAATCCGCTGCGTGCGGGCTAAGGAGATATTTCATGGTTATGTTTTTCGCTTTCTGCATTCTGGCTGCGGCCGGCATCACGGTCTACTTCTGCGCACTGTTGGTCGCGGACGTGGTTTCGTCGACGTATCGACTGGCGTGCCGCATCAAAGCGCGCATCAGCACGTTCGTGGCCCGCGTGAAAGTTGGTCTCGCGGCAATGCGCGAGTTTCGGCCGGCGCAACACTGACCCATTTGGAGGTATCAAATGAAAATGACGTTCGAAAAATGGATGAAGCGTCCGGTGTATGTGGCGCAGTGCAAAACCGCCAGCATCGCGCAGGCGAATGGCGTGTTCTGCTTCCTGTTTCGGGCTTTACCGGGACATCGCGACGCACAGGCTCAACGTGCGCGAAATGCGGTGGCCGACATCGTCCGCGACATGCGTAAGAAAGGTCAACCAGTCAAAGTGATTCCGCACCAGGCGCTCGCCACGCGACATCACGACCTTGCGACGCAGCTGGCTGTATAGGCTGCCGAACTCGACTCACGACGCCCCGAACTTCCGGGGCGTTTTTCATTTCCCGCCGCAGGCCGTCGGCTGCTCATTTACCGCACGCTATACGGGAGCACATAGGCCAATTTACAGAAGGAAATGCAATGGAAATCGAAAAGATGTCGGAATGGGAACTGTTGAATCTGCTGGCGGCGCGCGGCCCCGACCTGGAACTTGCCGAGCGGTTCAGCGAGTCCAGTGGCGAAGGCGGTGGCGTCTACCCCGACGAAGACGGCTCGTTTGTCAAATACTCCCGCTACATGACGGTACTGCAGCAGCTTGCGAAGCTCGTCGTGGCCTCGGACCCGTTGGTGGCACGCACGCTTGTCGGTCCCGTGTTCAAGCTGTCAAAGGGTTCGCCCTCAGACAGCAATGAATATCCGGATGCGAAGCTTGTGGCCACGGGTCCGTGGGACCTGGAGAACTTCTCCGACGGCACGGAACTGTTCCTCGCCCGCGTGGACGATGCTGTGCAGCCGCTGGCGACCGAACCGACTCCCCTGTGCACTATCTGCAAGGGTTTCGGACGCTATCAGGCTGGTAACAGTGGAACCGAGGCGGATGGTTACGCCCCGAATATCGTCGAATGTGACTGCGCTCCCGAAGAGCGTCATCCGAGCCAGCGCACCTGAGCTGCGCAACATCCTCTCCACGCCCTGACGTTCAGGGCGTTTTCTTCTTTTTCCCCGCCGGCGAAAAGAAAACCCCGTGCTCAGTAGAGCCGGGGCGTGAGTGTGTGAATCAGAGTTTCGCTCAGGCTTCGAGCGCAGCAGCAGCGTCGCGACGCTTTGCCTTCCAGGTTATGACCAGGTCTTCGCAGGCGCGACAGGTTTCCGCCATGTGATGGCAACCGCCGGTGCGCGGCCGCTCGTCGAAGTCGGTGACTTGCACCTGTTTCATGAAGTCCCTGACTCCGTCGAAATCCTCCACGCCAGGCAGCGCGTCAGCGGGCACGACGAAATAACAGTCTTTACCCCGCTTCATCAAGGTTTCTGCTGTTTCGAATCCTATGATGTCGCCGTCAATGACGACGAGAACCTCGGCTTCGACCGGCATGAAGCGCAGGTCATGCATCGACATGACGGGCAGGCCCATCGCTTCCGACAGCGCACGTGCTGACAGAATCGACGGATGGACCAGTTGTGCGCTGACGCCCTGTGCAGTGAGCTGACCCAGCAGGTTGTGCACACAGTTCAGGCGGAACGACGGGGTGACGTAGGTGGCGACGTGGATTTTCATGGTGTTCTCCCAATTTGACCTTAGTACCTTGTATAGGTCGCGTGGGTGGCGCGCCTTAAAGCTTTCAGAAAGCGCGAAAAGCGCCCGTAGGCGCCCTTCTCGACCCACTACTCTATCAGGCCGTTGCGAGCCCCGGGAAAAGCCGGGATACCGCGGCCGTCCCGTCTTCGTTACGCAGGATGGCCGGCATCCAGAGCAGCGGACCGTTCAGGCAGCGACGACGCTCCCAGCTGTCCTTCGAATGCTTGCTCGGGGAGTCCTCAGGCGTGCGCGCCAGCATGTAGTTCAGCGCGGTATCAAGCCGGTTCTCGCCCTTGTAGCCATACGGACCCTTGACGAAGTCGTTGAAAGACGAAAAGCTGATGTCGGTGCCGACCGGACCGGTGTATTGCGACTGATGCCCGTACTCGTCGACGTAAATCGACAGCGCCGGCCCCTCGAAGGGGATGACCTTGCGTTCGTGGTCCTTCCTGGGCTTGGGCAGCGCGTAGCCCATCTCCACCAGCGCGCCACGTTGCGCATCCGAGCCGTAGTGATACAACAGGTCGTACAGCGCCGCGTTGATGCCGACGGTCTCGCCGGTTGTCGGGTCCACGGCCAACGGCAGGAACACATGCTGGTCGCGCTGGAACGGCATCTTCTCGCGATGCCAGTGGCGCTTCTTCTCTGCTTCGTTCTCCGCGGTCAGATGCGCCCATGCTTCGTCGCTCACGCCCTGCCTTTCGCCCTTGAACGCTCCAGCGAGAATCGGTGCCATCGCGTCGACCCGGTCCAGGCGCGTTTTCAGCTTGTCCAGCAGCTTCTCACCTTCCCGCTCTGGCGCCGAATGGGCGAATTCGGAAGGCACGCTGAAGAGCTCGGCCTCGCCTGAAATGCGGCCAGTAACCATCCACACGGTCTGCGCTTCGTCCTTCGTCGGCTTGCCTGCCGCCGTGTATGTTCGGCGGCCCAGCCAGCGCCACGGCTTGATGCGGGTGTCCTGCTCGCTCTCGGGCTGCTCGTAGTAGGCGACAAGCACGCCTTTCTTGCCGCGCATGACGCGCACAAGGCGCCCGCCCAGCGCGGTGATGTGTTTTTCGACCAACGGGATAGCCCGTGTGAAGGCGTACGAGGCTTCGGCCAGCTGGAAGTCCAGTTCCGGATATGCCGGCGAGTCCAGTGCCGGAAGCAGCTCCGCTTCCGGATTCTTCAGGCGCCAGCCCTGCGCAGCCGAGGTCGCAGCGATTGCCGCAGCCTTTGGCTCGAGACCGAACTTGTTGCGCGCTTCAACTTCGAGGTGCGCCATCAGCGGGGCGTTGGCGGCCTCTTCCACGGCCATCATTTCCATCGCCAGTTTGAAGCCATACAGATAATCCCAATGCGCCGCACGGGTTTTCCTACTGTAGATGTACGGGCGCAGCTCCTCGGAACGCAACGTATCCGTAATGAGGAAGGCAATCGTGCCACCGCGCAGCTTGTTCAACGCCACCTTGGCCGAGAAATACTTCTGCGTAATGCGCTCGCTGCGGCCCCACCCGCTCGTCGAATATTCGTTCTCACGCGCGACCGGCACATGCACCACGAGGTCATCCTTGTCGCGGCGCACGGTGGCGAAAATTGCCTTGTGCACGGGACGAACGAGTCGGCGATACACAGTGCCGTGGTCGCGCTGGTACGTGCCGTTGTTATACGCGCCGGGCGCAGCATCGCGCTCGGACAGTGCCTGGGCGCAGAACACCAGCACGCGGCATCCGGCCGCCAGCTGGCTCTGGTTCTGATTAATGAGCTCGTGCACGCTAGACACGTTGTCGCCCAGCATCACGTCACTGTCGTCGTCCGCAACGAAGCGCATGTACTTGCTCTGGAAGCCCATCGAGATAAAGCTAAGCGCTTCGCGCTCCGGGTAGAACTGGCCGAACAGCTTTTTGTTGTGGTCCAAGCCGCAGGCGAGAATCAGGAAACGCTTGTATGCGAGAGCCTTGCGGTCGTATTCGTTCGTGCGATTGGTGAAACGCAGGTCCTCAAAGCCGATTTTCTCGCCGTCGAGACCATTGAAGATGCTGTCCATTTCGTTGCGCGTCGGGAACAGGCGCGGCGAGAGCTCGTGGCTCGGCTCGTCCGAGAATACCTGATACCAGTTCTCCCCATCGCGCACCAACAGGAACAGCGCCCTGTTCGTTTCGTTGCGGCGCGCGTTCGCGAGCATCTCTTCGAGCGTCTTGCCACCGTAATCGACTTCACGCCGGCGAACCGCCATCGCAACTACACCGCGCGGCGCCGGAATCAGCTGCTGGCGCAGACCCTCGTGCTCCCGCAAAGCCTTGTAAAAGACGTCGGTGCTGGTGTAGTCGAACATCCGGTCGACCGTATCCCAGACCGCAAATTCCTCGTCCATGTAGAGCTTGCGCTGATACAGCGTCAACGGCTCACCGGCCGGAGCCGATGCACCTTCCGAAATCTGGTCGACGGTGACACCATCGCCAGTGTAGAGGCGCAGCGAGCGCAGGCCCTTCTCAACTTCTTTGGACAGGCCCAGAGCCTCGTGAGCCCGCGCCTGGCCGATAGCCGCGTGCTCCGAATAGAACGGCGTGAGGCGTTTGAGAATACGCCCAAGGTCCTCAACCTTCGCCGTGAGCCAGCCTGCGCGAATCTCGGCAATTTTGCCTTCGCGCTGGGCCATATGACGGAACACGTCGATGTCGGTCGCGGTGATGCGGTGGTTGATTGCGCCAGTCAGGCTGAATTGGCCGCTCACGCCGATGGCGGGTAGCTGCGCCTTCTTGGCCGGCTCGTCCTCTTCATCGTCATCGCGCCGATTCTCACGGGCGAGCTCGCGCTCCCACTTATCGAGCCCTTCCTTAATGACCGACTCGAGCAGCATCGGGTTCGCCGTTGCATCAGCCATTTCCTTTTGCACCGCGGCCGCACTGTCCTGGATGGCGAGCATCTGCTGCTGGCGAAAAGCCTTCGCAGCTTCTTCGCTCAGCGGCTCGAAATGCTCCATCAGCAACGGCAGCGTGATGATGCCCTGGCCCGCGCCGCGCGTCGGGTCGTCGAGCAGCTTGACCGAGTGAAGCTTGCCGTCGAAAAACTCCAGGCTCGTGAGCAGATACACGAGACCTTCCTCGAATTCGAACTCCTGTCGCTCCCGGTGCGCGGAGATGCCTTTCACCGTCTGACGGCATTGCCAGTGGTGGCCCGGCTCGATGACTCCCGAGCGGTCGATGCGCGAGATGGAATCCGAATCCACCACGCTGTCTGCGTCGAATACAACGATGTTGTTCTGCTCACTCATGGAAAGCCCGTCGGTTATGTTGACTGTTAAACCAGTATACCATAATTCACAGATATGTCCAAGTTAAACCGCTTCTTTCTGAAACGTCACAGCCATATACCATTTAAATAAGGTTGAAATTGACGAATACGCCCATTGGTCGTATAATGTTCAACATTACCTTCGTCAACAAGGCTTTCAATGGAACTGCGCCTTTACCGTGTTGAATACTGGTCTTCCGTTCAGTGGGGCCATGTCGAATATGAAGTCATCGCTTTGAACGAAGCACAGGTGCGCGAGAAAGTCGACGCAGAGTGTCAAAGCGAATACCGGCTGCGCCCCTACGTGAAAGAGAGCGAGCGCAAGGACACGCTGGAGATTGAAGACCGCGGCGTCCTCAAACTGCCGTACGTGCTCGACGGCCGATGAATAACGTCGTAATCCTTCAGCGGATGCCGCCTCCCGCTCCCGCCCAAATTAGGCTTGCGCGCGAAAAAGCCGGCCTGTCTCAGACTGCCGCTATGCAGCTCGTGTCCGAAACTGGCGTGAAAGGCTATCGCACCTGGCAGCGCTATGAGGCGCCAACGGACAGCCCGGACCACCGGGCTATTCCTATCGGCATTTGGGAGCTGTTTCTATTGCGAACCAGCCAACATCCCACGCACGCGCTGGCTCTTAAGAGCACACAGGCGAAAGAACAAGGAAGCAGGTCATGAAAATCGAAGTCGTTGGCCAACGTAATCTCGTGACGTCTGTCGAGGTCAGCAAAGACGATGACGCTAACCAACTGCACATTCTCATCAACACGCGAGACCGATGGGCACCACATCAGCTGTCGGGTGGCTGGAGCCTGTTCGCCTCGCTAGTGCCGCCTGGAGCAGCGCCACGGGAACACCGGCTAGTGGCCATCAGCCCGGTCGAGCAGCACGGGGACGAACCTGGCGCCGAGGTTGTATTCCTGCCGGAGAACGCGGCAGAGCGCGCAATCCTCTCCGGAATCGCATACGAATGCTTCGAAAAGGACCAAATCACCTACATTTTCGTACCAGTCTCGCGCGAGAGCGTGCGGCGGCTTCGCACCCTGGCGCGCGTGCGCATCTGAGTGCGGCTATCCGGCATTTCGTGTGGAAGGCCCTTCGCGCAACGCCAACTCACGGTATGGCCTGTCCTGGCTGCGCGGAATACTGCATCGGCGCAGTAGCCTCGCGCCATTACAGCGCCAGCCGGAACGTGCTGTGCGTCTGACCGATGCAGCTCATGATGGACTCTTATACTTGAGGGCTATTGGCGGCATTCTGCTGGCGAATCTTGGCGCCGTACCTGCACGTCTCGTAGAGCCCGTACCAGACGGCGCCAAGCAGCATGCAGATACCCATGACGCCGAGCAGGCTGACCCCAATCTGAACAGGCAGGATGCCCATGCGCGCGCCAAATGACAGGCCTGATACTTCGAAGATAGCCGGCATGTTTTCCATGCCGAAAGCCGGCACCGTCTTGAATACCCAATGCGCGTATCGCGCAAAACCCAGTGCAAGACCCAAGCCAATGACGCAGCCCACAATCTTCAAGACCGTCTCCGTACGGTTCCGGTAGAGCCCGTAACACACGAGCAACACCAGGCCCACGCATTCGGCAATGAGGAAGTTGCGGGAGCCTGTATGCTGCAGCATGCCGCTCAGCATTTCAGGATGAACCAGCAGGTCGGCTGTGGTTAGACACGCGCCGAGGGCCAGAAATCCGCCCGAGATAATGAAGATGGCCTTCACCGTCGGCCACGCTACCGCACGCACGGCAGCAATCAGGTTAGCGAGATTGCAGTTGTTTTTCATGGATGTTGTGCGTGTTGTCGACGGACCTTGACGCCATACCGGCACATCTCGGCCACGAGGAAATAAACGAGAGCAAGACACATGCAGGTGCCCGCCAGCGCCACGAGGCCCACGCCAATCTGAGCGGGAAGCAGCAAGAGGTGCGTTGAAAATGAGACGTTCGACACGCTGTAGAGCGCGAGCAGATTGACCGAGCTAAACTCAGGTGCGACGCTGGCGACCCAGCTGCCGTAGCTCACAACACCATAAATGAGGCCGACCGACAGGCTGCACGCCGCGAGCGAGCAAATCGTCTTCACGCGGTTACGATAAAGCCCGTATGCGAGAAGAACGCCAAACGACAGCAGGCCGGCGGCCAGCTGCTCCGGATAGTGGAGCACTGCCCCGAAGCCTTCAGGATGAGCCGCAAGGTGCACGCTGGCCATTGCGAACACAAGGGCCAGGATGACATCCGTTGCGCCGTCGGCCGTTTTGCGCGCCATGCGCAAGCCGGCGCCTGTCGCTGCGCGCAGGGCAGCCAGGAAGTTCGCGCTGCTGCACTCGTCTCTCATGTGTTGTGGCCTCTGTAGGACATTCCGATTCAGTATACCATATAATTCGATATTTCCCAGTCTGATTCTGCGAAACAGACTGCGCGGGCAAAACAAAACGGCGTCACAAGGACGCCGTTGAGAGTTGATGCGAATCAGAAGCACATGTACAGCTTGTCGTACTGCTCCCTGGATAGCTGGCGAATGGCACTCGCCATCAGTTGCGTGTACGCCTTGCGACGTTCACTGTAAAGCGCCGGATGGAGATAGCCGATTCCGTGGGCAGCACGATTGATACGCTCGAACTGTGCAACAAGTCGCATCAATCCGAGTGCCCGCGCCGCCACCAGAAGGCTCTGGCTGTGGTCGTTCACCTCCGTGAGCCGCTCGAGACGGTTGAAGAGCTTGTCATCGAGCACGACCTTGCGCACCGGCTTCATGCAACGAAACGGAATCTCGTGACAGTAGCGCGCGCCGTTGGCGTCGCCCATGTCGACAACCGACGGAAACTCGACGCTTGCGCCGTTTTCGTTCTCGTCAATCCGCCAGTGCTTGAAGATGCGGCCCTGCTGGTAACCCGCCGGCGTCTTGACCATTACAGTCATACCGAGGGGCCATTTGCGGTGCTTGCGCGCAAAGTCAGCGTCGACCTTACGGTTCGGTGCGAAATGTTTGAGAATATGCCCTGCTGCCATGATTTACTCCTTAGAGTTGTTGACCTGTAACTCCGTATAGGCGCGGGTCAATTCGTGGCATCACGGCCGGCTCGCTTTAGCGACTTTGCGGCAGCGCGGCAATATCAAGGCGCACGGGTTGCCAGTGGTACGGTGACCAGTCGTAGGTCTCCCGCGCGCCATGGTTCGCAAATCCGAGCTTCTCGAAATGCCTGGCGAGGCCAACTCCATAGTCCGTCAGGGTCTGCGGGACCAGTTCGGTAAGGCCTTTCGCGTGAGGGATTTTCGCCTTGATGCGCTCGAGGAGCAGTTGCAGCGCTTGCCTGGAGTGGCCCTTTCCGCGCTCGGCGGGCACGATACCGTGCCAGCGCAGGAATGGTTCATCGACGGTTTCGACATAGAAGTAGCCGGTTATCCCGATGACTCGGCCCTCCTTCACTATCCGATAGAGACCGCCGAAGTCGCCTCGCGGCATCTCGTCGGCTATCGTCTCCCGCGTCGCCTCTTCAGCGATGACCTGAAACTCGGCCGGCCAGATACCTTGTAGTTGCGGGTGCTCATCAAAGGGATTCCCGCCGGTGACGTCGAGTAGCGCAATCATGCGCGCGCAGCCATGCGGCGACTAGCTCGCCGGCTCAAATCCGACCCCAGGCTGTTGCGGCCGTCGCAGGCTCGGCCTGCGTTGCATCCGGCATGGTGAAGTGGTACTGCTTCCGGGCCGGGTCAAACGCGCCGCCATTCCCGGTCACCGCGGCGAGCTGCGTGCCGTGAAGGGTCTGAGGAGCCGGGTCGCGGAGGAGAACTGCACTCGCAATCATGGCGAGGATTACGCCAATCAGACCGAGTTTTAGCCCGAATTCGAATCTCATGGTGGGCCCTGTCAGTATCCCCGGCAGCCTTTCACGTTGGAGCTAACCGAGAGCCCGTCGCCGAGTGCGTTCCAGAAGGCATCCCGCGCCTGCTGGCGCCCGGCCGTGTTGAAGGTGTACACCTCGAGCGAGCTCGACACCATCGTCTCGTCGGTCATCGTGAATTGCGACTGCGCGCACTCCAGTGCGGCAGCAAGTTCGAGGCGGACCGCGTTCAGGGCTTTCGAATTCTTGACATCGAGGGTAGCCACTTTCTGGTAGGCCGCCGCGAGCTGCGTCACTGCTGCGTGCTTCGCCGGGTCCTTGAATTCCACGTGCCACGCCGGCCCCGAGCCGCCGGTGCTGAGAATCGCGTCCACGTCGTCACGAATGCCGTTGCCGTCCTTGTCCGTGCCCGCCACGCCCGCGCTCCAGTCGAGAACGGGCAGCTTGCCGTGCGCATCGAGCGCTTGAAGCTCCTCGGTGGGCAGCGTGTCCTTCGGCAGATTGCGTGTCACCTCGGAAGGCGCACGCGTCGGCGCGAGACTGCCGCACGCGCTCAGGGCAATGACGGACGCGACAGCGCACAGCGCGAGTCCTACGCGTTGATGGATGGGTCGAAGCATGAGTTACCTTGCTGGTTATGCCGGAAAAGCGTTGATTTACTGCATCCCTTTGACAATTGGGAGCTGGAGAACGTAGCCGTAGCCCTGCGTGTTACGCATCTCGACTAGTTTCTTCGGGAAAAGCTCTTCGCTGCCGTCGGCCTTTTTGCGTGCTTCGGGCACGTCGCAGACTTCGCTGAGCTGGACGTCCATCTTGAAGCTCATCGGGTCTTCGCTGTGACTCACGCTCTGCACGTACTGCTGACAGAGCTGGCCGCGCTTGAAGTATTTCGAGAGCGTGATGGCGTGGCCGAGAATGTTCACCGTCTGCATGCTCAGGACATAGTCCGATTCGGCGGCAGCGGGCTCCGCGGCGTGCGCGGCCATGGCGCTCATGCCGAGCGCGATTGCAGCCGAGATGGTCCAGACGGAAAGATGGGAAAGTGCGCGGCGCATGATAATCGCGTTGAAGTGAAGGAATATCGCATAGTATATCTTGTTTTATCGCTTTTGCAACGTTCAGCGGCGACGTACACCAACCACTTCCGTTGTTTCTGGTCTAAACCCACCCGGTCAACAATCGAGCCCAGTTTAGTCTGGCTCCCGATGTGCTGCTCCCACGCACGGTGCGCAAAAAGCTCCGTAGATATGGGTGTTATTTGCGATTTGAGGATATATGACGTATACTGCATCCTTACGCGAACGACACGGATAAGCACACCATGACCTGGACCAATCAGCTTGTACGCCACGCCGACGGCCGCCTGGGTCGAATCAGCGAGCTCACGGCATTCGTGTACACAGAACTGCGCATCGCCGCGAATGACGGCGTGCACGAGGTTGTGCTCAATGCGCACGGGCCTGACCACGGTGAGTCCGACTGGTACTGGTTCTGTGAGGACTTCAGCGGCGGGCCGCACTGGTGCGCGCTAGGCGACCACTGGACGCGCCCTAAGGCAGCGGCATGCACGCCGGAGGAAATCGCCGCGATGGCGCAGTTCAAGGCAGAACAACCATGGCGCAAATGGCCCGCACAACGGCCGACGCCCCTCTCCTCAGCGGTCTGACGGCGACTGGCGAGCAGGCCGCAGGCCTGCTCTCGTGAAAGCTCTCGCTGCGCTTGCTGGTGATAGTCTTATGGCGACGTCCCAATGAGTTCGGCCGCTTTTCCAAGCATCGCGCAGGTAATGTATATCATCAAACTGCGACATCAGTTTCGGCCCAGCACATAACGCATTGAAGATACTGTCGTTTTCAATATAGTATTAAACCTACGATTTGATATTGCCGCTCGCAAACGAGCGTAACCACCTCAGGAGTCCGCATGCGCAAGTCCGCGAAAACCATTCTCCGGGAGAAGGTTGCTCCCCGCCTTGCCGCCATCCGGGAGAGTTTCGAGGCGTGGGCGAAGAAGGAATTCGCAGGTGTGCTCGACGGGGCGGGCAACGAGGTGCTCGGCACCTGCAACGGTGCGCCGTGGAACCGGCTGACGCGCGGCAAATACGCAAACCATACCGTGCAGACTGCGTGGAAATCCTGGCACGAAAGCGCAACGACGGACGGAAACGGGTCGCCTCGCCTGCACGTTGGCGAGACGGAAGCCACGGACTATCTCACGCGCTTCGTCGACGCGCTGGAAATCCTGTGCGCCGCGCGGCCGGACGTTGACATGTGCGAGCAATGGTTACGGCATGAGCCAGGCAGCGAGCGCCTGCAGGACTGGGTCGTCGACCACACGCGCGCGAACTGGGGCACGGGTATCGGCACCATTGAAGCGGCGGAAGTGATGGCCGAGAATCCTGAAGAAGGTGTGAATCACGAAGGTTTTCGTAATGACTTCCGGCCAGAGGAGTGCGAGGCTTGAATACCAGCATTCAGAACGCATCGCGGTTCCTCCTGGTGGCCGACCTCGAGGGTGGCGCGGAACTCTACTTCTGCCGCGACGAAGCGCACGTGGAGCAGCAGCTGGCCGCTGTGCTGTTTGGCCCGACGCCGACCGTAAGCGACCGCATCGCGGCGAAGGCGTGCGCTGCCCAGCTATTGAAGGAAGGCATCGCGAATACCGATGGCGCGTTTGATGTTGTCCTCTACGCACTGTGTGCGCCGCAGGCTGCGGGAGGCCATGAACCGGCTCCTGATGCTTCTGGCGCGCACGCACCCCTGACCCTGCAGCTCGAAGCAGGCACGGCCATCAAGCGCTGGATTCGCGAGCACAAGCTTGAGTTAAATGACGTCGAGTTCGGGCGCATTGACGCGTCGCTCGACCGGCTCATGATGCACCTGGCGCTCGGAGAAGCTGCCCGAGTTGCGGCCGCGCGCGCGGCCGAGCCAGTCTATCGCTTCCTCCAGCCCGGCGACATCGTCCACGCGACGGACGAATGCATCTCCGACAACTTCCGGTCATGGGACCCGGTTGACCCGGAATACGCGGGCCGTCTCTCCGGCGACGAATCGGCAACCAGGGCGCCGGGCAGCATCTTCCGCGGCATGCCGTACTCGGTCGGTATGAAGCCCATCCGGCGGCTGGTTGCAGGCTCGAGGGAAGCGGGGGGAACCGACGCCTGATAGCGCCGAATGAGCGCCTGGACGACGTAGACGACGGTTATAATTGCAAGCGACCGTAACAAAAAAAACTGACGGACGGGGTTCATGGGGCAGAACGAAAACGAAAAGCTGCGTGAGAACGCAGCGCGCGACAACGGCGTCGAAGACAACCTCTTCAACTATGCGTCGACCGCTCGGGTGTCTGAGCACCTCGAATCGACGCAGCTTAACAAGTTCGGCACCAAGGGCGGCACCGGCTTTGCGGCCGAAGACGCCAATGCTCTCAACGAGAAGTTGACCGGAAAGAAGGTCGACCAGGTAGGCTCGAGCAACGCCAAGAACGGCGCCGACCGAATAGTCGATGGTATCCCCATCCAGACGAAATACTACGACTCCGCCGCCAGGACGGTGAACGACGCCTTTGACAAGGCAACGGGAGCATATCGGTATCCTGGCATGCAGTTGGAGGTGCCGCGCGACCAGTACGAAAAGGCGGTGGCGCTGATGCGGGAGAAAATCGCCGAAGGCAAGGTGCCCGGCGTGACCAATCCCGATGACGCCACCAAAATCATCAAGGAAGGTAGCGTCACCTACCAGCAGGCGAAGAACATCGCCCAGGCCGGAAATATCGAAAGCCTGAAGTACGACGCGAAAAACAACCTGGTTACAAGCGGCTACGCCTTCGCCATCAGCTTTGCCATCTGCTTTGCCCGGGCCAAGTGGGAAGGCAGGTCGACCAAGGACGCACTGAAAGAGTCGGTGGGCATGGGGCTGCTGTCGGCCGGCACGTCGTTCGTCGGCGGCATGGTGACCTCGCAGCTGCTGCGCACCAAGGCTGCGCGCCAAGCGACGGTGTTCGTCAAAAAGGGCATCAAAATCATCGCCGACACTGACTGGGGCCGCATTGCGGTAGACAAAATTGCATCGGCGGCGGCCGACAAGCCGCTGTCCGGCGCTGCGGCAACGAACTATCTGTCGAAGCTGGTGCGCTCGAACGTCATCACGAGCGCTGTGACCACCGTCGTCATCACCGGACCCGACATCTATCGCGCTGCTTTCTCGCGAAACACGTCCTGGGCGCAGGTCGGGAAGAACTTTCTGGTCAACGGCGTCGGCGTGGCTGCGGGCACAGCCGGATGGACGGGCGGTGCCGCGGTCGGCGCTGCCGCTGGAACCGCAATTTTCCCCGGCCCAGGGACTGCAATTGGCGGCGCCATTGGCGCGCTGGCCGGCTCGATGGGTGCCGGCGCAGGTGCGTCGTGGCTGGCGAAGAAGGCGCTGGATTTCGTCATCGAGGACGACAGCAAGGAAATGATGGCCATCATCGAGGCCTTCCTCCCAGAACTCGGTGAAGAGTACCTCATGACCCAGCCGGAGTTTGACCTGCTTATCGCGGAAGTCGGCAAGGAATGTACAGTCGACTTTTTCCGAATGATGTACGCAATGGACAACCGCGAGCTGTTCCTGCGCGTGTGCTTCGAGCCGGCCTGCGAAGCCATCATCAAACGGCGCGAGCCCGTCATCCTGCCTGTCGAAGAGAAGGTCCAGGAGATGCTCGACGAAATTATCGCGGGCATTGATGAAGACGCCAGCATCGAACCGGAAGAGGACGGCCCGGCCGCGGATGAGCCGTACGTGCCAAACTTCGTCTTCGCCAATCAGAAGAGCGTCGACGTTGACCTGCTTGCTACGCCGATAACGACGGTGACGATGGCCGGCCCGGTCGGAAGCTTGCTCGGTGTGCTGGGACGGTTCGGGCGGTCTTGAGCGCGCTGCGGCCCTTGCATAAGGAATCCCGCCCTGGTGGGCGGGGAGGCAGTCAACAAATACGCCACCGGCAGCAGCCAACATACATCGGGGATACTAGAAAAATATGACGTGGTCAAAATATCGAAGGTTGTGCCTGGTTCTGGTATTGCCTTTGCTCATTGCAGGCTACATTTGCGCACAGGGCTTCTGGCCATACGACCGTAATCCAAACATCCTGTGCGTGCTGCAGTTCAACAAAGAATATTGCTCACCCTCGGGGCCAATCGACGCCCCCTTCTACACGCATCAAAAGGAAAGAATAGGCTCATGGTTCAGCGTCGAAGGGTTTCGCGACCAGAGCTCGTACCTGTACTTCTATCCACAGGCGTCGGTGCGTGTAATCGACGGCGCCACGATATTGAGCGTCACTCCCCTACAGGTGTCCACGACCACCCCGGACGGCGAACTCGCCGCGAAAGCACTGATTGGCAAGCCGGCCAGTGTGGGCCTCGGTAACATTCCAAAGGACGCATCGTCCTCGCTGATATTCGGGACAGCGTTTTTGTTCTGCAACACCCTGCTGTTCACAGACCAGCCCGCTACATACACGGCGACCTGTTACGGCCGCAATTGGATGGGCCCTGTGACTTTCAGTGTGGTAGGCAAGGACAGGCCGATGCTTGACGGGCTTAGAGACGCCGTAGAGAAGACCGTGGACGAACAAAAAACGAACTATGTGCTCTACAGATTCATCACGTATCCGATTTTCGCTTACGGCTTCCTCGTGTTGTCACTGCTCTGTTGGATGGTGGCGCGCGCCACCAGGTTCGTAAGGGCGGGCTGAGATGCGTTTCCAAGCGATGAAGGCCACTCTGTGTAGTGGCCTTCGTTTCGTCGGAGCGAGCACGTTAGCGGCAAGACCCATCACTGACGGTTGTTGCGCCCGTTCGTCTGACTCTGCCATGTTGCCCGTTGGGTATAGAGTCATGAACGGAGCGCGCTACGACAGCCTCATAGCGCGTTTCAGCTTATTTGCGCGACCAAGGATATACGGGAGGCAGCAGTCCTAGCTCGGAGTTACTATGTTCCAAGTCAGCAAGGTCGCAGGGTCAATGGTGAAAACTGGCTTTATTGCCGTTCGCGGATATAAGCCAACGTGAACATGGTCGGTGAATCCACCACTTGGAAGCTCTTTTCCGCAGTCCTCCTGCTGGGCATTCCCTGAACAACCGCTAAGCGCGATGACTTCACCAGCAGCAACTATTCGAGCCGCCCCCACGGGCGCCGACGTGTGTGCATATATCAAGGTTAATGTCGCTCCCCCGTGTAGAAAACGAAGGACCGCAATATTTCCCAATCCCTGGATGCCGGACATCCAGGAGAACATTGCCGGCCCCACTGCGGCTACCAATTGGGTTCCACAGGGTGCGAAGATGTCCCATCCGCCGTGTGCGCGATAGCCGCCCAGTCCTTTAGGATTGTATCCACTATTTTTCGGGCTAAAGCCTCGAAGTTTGTACCACCCTCTCCATTGTGGGTCGCATGCTAAATCGCCATTATGAGCAAATGGAGACTTTAAAATTTCTGTTGCGACTGGAAACGGACCGGGTGACATCAAATCCAACGCATCAAGAAAGTCGATTTCGTCCTGCTCTGAAAAGCACAGCAAATCTGGAGTGGTTCTGGCCGAGACATCGACATCCGACTTGTCAAACGAGGGATGCGACCTATTAGGAGCGGACACAAGCACGCGGAAGTCGGCGGACTGATTATCCGCGAAGTATGCATCATTGGCGGTGAACGCTATTTCCGTGCTTGATGTTGGTACCCGAACCATCACCTTGCTGTCCACCGGGACGCTGAAGTCTTCCGGTATATCCGTTGGGACGCCGCCATAGTATGCAGGCAGAGTTACCACGTCCTTCTGCTGATTAATATCTGCGGGCAATATAGCGCGACGTCCCGCGAAAAAGCAGGCGCATAAATTGTTCGAAGGAGCGAGGCCTTGCCCAGGGATGAAAGCACCTTGCTCTTGTAGCGCGATATAGTCGCCTGCGGAGAGAGCCAATGTCTGGAAGGGGATTGTCGTTGGTTTATGAGGCGAATCTTCGCTCGTGGTCAAATATGTTCCTTGTGCATCAACGGGAAAGGTTTTTCCGGGCATTGTTCCCTCCGCTAAGTCTATGAATGACGTGTCGCGGCCCGCTTAGTTTGCCTGGCACGCTACAATTAGATTAGTGCATTGCACGCAATTCCGTGGGGCGAATATCCGAGCCACGCCTGTCATCGCGATGACTTTTTTGCCCGGCTGGAAGGCAACTGCTCAGGTCGCTGTTAGGTACTCGGAAGGTTGCACTACGAGGGGAGCCAGCTAGCGGATGGGCGCTCAGCGAACGTCCGTATAGCGGCCGGCTCGCCTGCCATGCCAAGCCACCGGTCGTTGCTCCGCTTCGGGCATGCCGGGCCACCAGTTGTTGTTCTTCGCCAGGTTGGCGACCGCAGGGATGACCTGCAGCTTGCTAGTCATGGCCGTGCAGTACGCTGAGCAGACGCGCGATGGCGTAGGCCTCGGATATGAGCTAGTCGGTGGCCCGCTCGAGGGATGACACCTTCACCAAGCCTTTGCTCCGCGGTTCAGGCAGGAAGTTGGTGAGGTGCGTAGATTCACGAGCTTTCCGGGATGCGAACTGTTACCGCAGAAATCGCATATCCGTTCTCGCATCGGGTGACGCCGAGCGCTTTACCCTCGGGATACTTGGCCTTGTCAAAGTAGACGGTGCGTCCTTCGACTTCAACGCGAACTGCCAGGTCACGACCACCTTCAAGTGAGAAACACGCCACCTTTTCGCTGAGCACAATGGCGCCGTTAACGTCGTGTGCGCCAAAAAGCACGTATTCCGCGAGCGCGGGATGTCGCTGCTCAACAGCGTACAACGCAGTCTCGTGGAAAAATGACACCCTGACTTCGAGGCGTGGGCCGTCCGGAAGAGGTTGCGGAAGGTTCAGCATGCGCCGGCCAATCCGCTGCGCCCGCTTGTCTCCTGGGAACTCAAAGCCCATTTTGACCCAGAACGTCTCTGACGACGGTGGAGCAGCTTCGATTTCAAGTAGCGGCTCACCATTTGAGCGCGACAGTTCGAGCAAATGCTCAACGAACGCGCGACCAATTCCCTTGCTTTTCTGGCGCGGATGGACTTCGAGGATGCTGTCTGTCGTGTTCAGCGTACCCCAGAAGTACGCCACTGGCTCTTGCGAGGTCGCGTCTTCCCACACGAGCATGCCGTCCTGTCTGTAGACGCGCTTTGTGGTGTTCCAGTTCATCGCCAGCGTGTCGCCGTCGGGCGGAAGCCAAGCTTCAATGATAGGGATGTCACTGTCGCGCGCTGCGCGTACACCGCCATTCGGTTTTTTCAATTGACGCTCCTGATGCGGTTTACAGTCGGCAAACAGATTCGGCTTCAAAGCGAGGGTTGCTCAGATAAACTGAGGCCCGCGTCGTGTGGCCTTTGACTGTCCCATCCTCATAGATAATCCACGAAAGAGAAATATCGTTACTATCTCCGCTTCCCTTCATCTCGATAACGGGATGATACGTTGCGTCCAAGAATTTCAGATTGGAGGCAAGCGACTCATATGCGCCCGAGGCAACCGGTACACGCGACGCCCACATGTAATCTCCCATGCTATACGGACACGACTTCAACCAATCAAACATTGTCTGGCCGTTCGCTAGCGGAATCTTTTTGGCGAAATACAGCGCGCGCCTGAAGTCACGCTTACTATTCGCAATATCGTCCCTATCTTCATCGGCGCGTGGCTGGTACTTCACGCGGCCAATATCAGGATTGCGCTTCAGGATTAGCCGGTCGAACTCATCCTCATCGAGCTCTCCTTTGATGTAGCGAACGTCTATGTCGCTGAGCTTGATGGACATAGCAGTTTCTGCAGATGTCTGGCGGGGCGACTCAGCTGGCGCGGCAGCGCTCGTCGAATGAGCCGTTTCGGTGTTCGGCGCGGAATCATCATCGCTGCATCCGGCGAGGCACAGCGCTACGGCAGCAAGAATCGTCACAAGTTTCATTGAAGACTTCCACGTTTTTGCGGTATATAGCAATTATACCATAAAATGCGGCGCATTTCATCGGACCCAGCCACCCGAGGCTTTGCGCAATTTAGTCCACGCGAGCAGATACGCGGTATCCGCTTGGTACTTCGCTTTCAATGCGCTGCTGTGCGCCTCTTGCGCTTGCCTTGCATCTGGCCTCGACACATAGCTCTTGGCTGCTGCTTTTGATTGTCTAGCCGCATCCATCCGGGCCAGTTGCTCTTGTCGGTCCGCCAGCTGCGCCTTGCGCAGCGCGGTGGCCGCCTCTGCAGCCGACGAAGTTGCATCCTCCCACGCTGCGAGCACCGCCGCTCGATAATCCATCACTGCGGCCTGCAGTTCGACTTTCTTTGCATTGGCGTCCGCCTTCAGCGCCGGCCACTCCAGAATGGGAATCCGCAACCCGAAATCGAGGCTGCCGAGACTGGAAATTCCTTTCGTGACGCCTGTGCTATCCAAGCTACCCTTCGCAAAATTCAGCGCTCCGTCTAGCGAAAATTGCGGGAAGAGATTCGCCGTTGCAATTCCTGCCTGTGCCGTCGCCTCCGCGACCTTCGACTCAGCGAGTTTCACGTCAATACGTTGCCTTATCCCGGCGGCGTCGACGCGCGTACGATTTTCGAGACGTGTTATGGCTTCCTGAAACTGAGTGGTGGCGACTTCCGGGACGGCGGTCCACGGAATAAGCCGACTCATCAGCTTCGAATCCGGATTACCCAACAGCGTCCCGACTTTCGCCTGAAGCGTGGCTAACCTCCCCTCCGCGTCGAGAAGTGCGCTCTCGGCTTGCAGAACCTGATTCTCGTGGTCATCCACGGCCTTTTGCGCAACCAGGCCTTTCTGCAGGAGAAGCGTTGTGTCTTCAACTTGCTGGCGCTCCGCATCACGGATTTGAACCAGGGCCGCCGACATTGACCGAATGCCCAGTGCCTCAACGTATGCCAGTACGACTTCCGTGGCAACCGTGTCGCGCGCGGCTTCGAGGGTCCAGCGGGCGTACTCCACCTGAGCCTTGCTCAGTGCGGTGGTCGAACTGGCCTTCCCAAAGAGCGGAAGCGCCCAGGACATGCTCAACCCAGCTCGAGACGTAGCACTGACACCCTTTTGCGCCTGACTTTTGAAGCCGTCCACCCGATATTGCGGCACGACTCCACCACTCTCGGAGAACTGCAATGAGGACTTTGGCAACAGGCTCCAAAACGATGACGCATCTAAGCCTTGCGCCTCATTGAGCCGCAATTCAGCGGCCTGAACCGTAAAGTTGTTCTGGGTCGCGTCGTCGAGAAGTTCATCAAGGTCAGGCAGCCCAAGACTTCGCCACCACGACTTGTTGAAACTCTCAGCCGCTTCAACTGCCGCCGTATCCGCCGTAACATCGAACTTATGCAAAGACTCGGACATCAGCCTGGGAGGAGTTGTCGAACAGCCCGTCACACTCAAAATGCCGGCGAGACACAGGCCTCCTAGTCCAAATCGAAACGTGCGCAACATTTAGACTCCGGATTTGCCATCACGCTCAGCATTCGGCGCGTGATGCTTCAGTCCACCGGGCACATGCGGTAAAGGTGCAGACCCCGGTTGCAGCGGCAAATCTATTCCATCCGGGAGCCGAATTACCCGGTCAACCTTGAGACTTCTAGGCATATGATGCGCAACAAAAACAATCGTCAGCTTGCCTTTCAAATGATTGATTGTTTGCGCTATCGCCTCTGCTGAGGCCGCATCCAGATTCGCGGTGGACTCGTCGAATATCAAAATTTTCGCGCCGCGAAGCAAGGCCCTTGCGATGGCCAACCGTTGCTTCTGGCCGCCGCTCAGCCCGACGCCTCGCTCACCAATTTCGGTAAGGTATCCGCTGGGCAGCGCTTCAATTGCGTCGTGAACCCCGGCCAGTTTGCAGGCGTAGCTGATGCGCTCCAGATTGGCTCGTGGCGCGGCTGCGTACAGATTGTCCGCAATGGTTCCTGCGAACAGCGTTGTCTCTTGAGGCACCACACCGAACCAGGTTCGAAGTTCGTTCACCGCCAACGTCCTGAGCTCCCGGCCGCCAACATGAATCTGGCCTGAGTACAGCGGATAGAAGCCTTGGAGCAGCTTTGCAATCGTGCTCTTTCCACATCCGGAGGGGCCCACCAGCGCCACGCACTGCCCGGCCGCTATAGAGAAAGACAGGTCGTTGTACAGCGGCTTTCTATCCGGTGAATAAGTGAAGCCAAGGTCTTTGAAGGCAAGCGACGGCGCCGTGGCCAACGCGGATGACGGCTGAAGGCTGAACTTCTCGACAGGCACCTCCATGATGTCGCCAAGTCGTTTGAGCGCGATATTTGCCTGCTGGAACTGCTGCCACAGACCTGAGATTCGGAGCAAGGGCTGAGTAACTTTACCCGACATCATCTGAAATGCGATGAGCATCCCGATGGTGAAACTTCCTTCCCGCATCGCAGTCCAGGCACCAATAGCCAACACGAGCGTGGACGATAGCTGGTCCAATGTCGTCATGCTTGCGTTGTATGTATTCGACGCTTGACGGGCAACGAAGCCGCTGCGCATGTAGTCAGCCATCAATTGACTGTACTGAGCTTCAACGCGAGTTTCCATCTGCAGCGACTTGACCGTCTCCATGCCTGCAACGTACTCCGTCGCGAACGCTTGAACGCGTGCGCCAGCCATATACTGCTCGTTGCTCAGAGCCCGAATGCGCGGCGCGACGAAATAGCTGATAGCCGCCATCAGCAGCGTGATGGCAATCGCTACGGCGCTGAGCAGCGGGCTGTAGTAAGTCATCAGGCCAGCAAAAACCAGCATGAACGGCACGTCCAGAACAGCGGTGACGAACGCTCCTGTAACGAAGTCTCGAATCGTCTCAATGCCATGAAGGCGCGTGACGAGCACGCCCGTAGGACGTCTCTCGAAATACGAAATAGGCAATCTCGCTAAATGGGCGAAAACCGCTGAACCAAGCACAGCATCAACCCTGTTGCCTGTATGCAGCACGAGATACTGGCGAACCCAGCTAAGCGCGGCGCTGAACAGAGTCAAGACAACTAGCCCGACCATGAGGACTATCAGCGTGCTGGTGGCATGATTGGTAATGACCTTGTCGATAACGGTTTGCGTCATCAAGGGCGCTGCCAAGCCGAGTGCCTGAATTACAAACGAGGCTAGAACGACGTCCCGTATGGTGCTTTTATGCTTCTTCAATTCACGAAGGAGCCAGCCATATCCGAAGTCGACCGGCCGGTCCTCTGTTTTCAGCCAGACGCGAGATAACTGGATGAGCGGACAGTTGGAGCATTCCATCAAGCTCTGCAGAGGCACCGTGCGCGGCTCACGGGCGCCATACTCGAGCACAAGCGCGCTATCGCTAGTCACCTTAAGCACGACAGCTACGGTATGGGCCACCTCATCTTCGCCAGAAGCGTTCGACGTGGAATTCGGCTTCGCCAACCATATGAGCACGCTGTCGCGCTCCTTGCCCGACGCATGCTCGGGCCGCAGGGTTTTTGCCGAAAGCCGGAGTTCAGGACATAGTTCTAAGGCCGCGGGCCACGACGGATTGTGGATTAACCGCTGCTGCACCAGCAATCGGTCGAAGGGCACAGAATTGACACCGCACGCAACCTCGAGTGCCCAGAGTAGTTTGTCCGTGGATTCGTCTGGCCAAGCAGGCTGAGTGCTGGACCCGACAAATACCTTTTTGAGCAATGCAAAAAAATCAATCATATTCAATCAGCGCTCTTTGGCCGCTTCATCAACAATTGTTCGAACCGGAGATATAAGATACTCAAGGACTGTCCGACGACCTTCGATAATCTCGGCAGTCAACAACATGCCCGCTCTGAGCGGGTATTTTTTGCCGTCACGAGCAAGTTGCTGGGAGTCGAGCTGGACAAGGACTTTATATTGAGGCGGCCCTGCCGATGGATTGTTCGATGAGGGTGTCAAGGCCGGAGCGGCCAATGACGAGGTCAGGATTGACTCCGATGAATCCGGGCTGACTCGAAGAACTTTTCCGTGAAGTAAACCGTATTTTTGGAATGGATAGGTCGCGACCTTCAGCCGAACCAACTGTCCCGGGAACACAAATCCGGAATCTTCGTTGCGGGCCCAAACTTCGGCGTAAAACTTGTCATCGGTTGGAATTAACGTCAGGAGTACCGCTCCAGGCGTCACAACCGTACCCTCGGCGTGAATCGCCATATCCTTGACGACACCATCGGCAGGAGCGGTAAGCGTCAGCTGAGCCAGCCGGTGTTCTTGCTTGATTCGTTCCTGACGGGCTCGCTCGAGCCGCGGAGTCAAGTCTGACTCCTCCTGCCGAAGCTCCTTCAGGTATTCGCTTTCGACCTGGGCAATCTTGAACTCCTGCTGCGCCTTGGCTGCCCTGAGCCCCTTGAGCGTTTGGGATTGGCTCAAGTAATCCTGTTCGTGCTCAATCCGTTCACGAACATGCTCTTGTGCTGCCAGTTCCGATTGCAGCTGTAGCTTCGCCATATCGCTGTATGCGGACTCCGCGTCCTTGTACGATGGCAGAACTTTTCTGAACTTCGCTTCAGCCTCGGTGGCTGAAGCAACGTCTGCCTCAAGTTTCAAAAGCGCTGACCGCTCCTGCGCAAGCGCTTGTTGATGCACAGCTTTCCTGGTGTCGTAGTCGAGTTTCGTCCGGTCGAACAAGTCGGAAGGGTCGTCGACCTCTCGAACAAGCGGCATGCCGGCCAGTTCTGACCGAACTCTCCGAAGCCGCAAAGAAGCCTCCTGCTCCTCCACCTTTGCGGCCAATAAGTCTGCTCGTACCGAGGTATCGTCGAGCTGAAGTAAAACCGCTCCCTTCTGGACGGCCTGGCCTTCAGAAACGTACACGTGGCTGACCGTTCCCAGCTCAGAAGGCTGCGCAAGCTTAATGAGTGTTTTTGGAACAAGACGTCCGGTGGCGTCTGCAACTATATCCACCTTCCCGATACAGGCCCAGATGAAAAAGGACAGAACCAGCGCAACAAGAATGCGGAGAACAGTAGCCGGTAGCGGCGACGGATTGTCCGCCGCCAACGACAACAACGATGAGGGGGTTCGAGACATACGCGAATCTCAAGCAAAGGTGACATCGACATTCGCTTGCTCAGCGTACTCAGGTCGAATTTCCGGTATATTATATCGTTATAAGCGTTTTTGTCAACTTCGCTAGAATGCGAACGATGGTTCTCAGCCGCAACAAAATGACGCCAGGGGAGCCTGGCGTAATTTCTCAACCCGATTACCGTGGTTGATGCGTGGTGGTTCCTGAAGCCGAATGTCGGCTCAGCGACCATCAGGAGATTGGCTACTGTGAGGGTACCGTCATGCCTTTGATGGTGTCCCACGAGTATGTTGAGCCGTCGAAGCGGAAGGATTCAATCGCGGGTCCTGACGCGGCGAGCTGCCCGTTGATGGTCGCCAGTACGGAGCCTCCGACTTCAACGGAGAGGGCCGTGCCTTTCGACACAAACTGAGCGGACTGCATACTCAGGCTCCCAAAATCGACATTGTCGACGCCGCCGGTGTCTGTGATAGTCGCAGTCCCTTCGCCGTAGTTGACATGGTAAGTGTCGTTGCCCGTGCCTCCATCAAGGACATCGTTACCGGGCCCACCATACAGGTTATCGTCCCCGTTGCTGCCGTTTAACGTGTCGTTTCCAGCGCCGCCGTACAACGTGTTGTTCCAGTCCGCCGTTGCGTACATCGTGTCGTTGCCATCAGTGCCATACATCACGAGGCCGAGCTTGCTAACCTGGTCCGTGCTCAACGAGCCGTCGGCAAACGAAATCTCCTTCAGGCGAGAGGAGTCTCCAAGCGCGCCAGTGCTGTACCAGTTCTGAACGGTGATGCGTTCCGAGCCGTAGTCGATGTACAGGTCATTGCCCTTGTGGGAGAACAGTACATCGTATGAGCGGATGCCGTCCATTACCAGGCGGTCGACAGCGCCCTCACCACTCACCTGGTAGCCGGCGTTGATGGTGTCACTGCCGTCACCGCGCCAGTAGACGTAGGTGTCAGCCCCCGGGCCGCCGTAAAGCGTGTCATTGCCCGCACCGCCGGTCAGCACGTCGTCGCCGTTGCCTCCGCTTAGGACATCGGTCCCATTGCCCCCATACAGCATATCGTTTCCGTCGCCGCCTTGCAGGGTGTCGTTGCCGTCGTCACCGTACAGCGTATCGTTCCCGCTGCTGCCGGTCAAAGAATCGTTACCCGCGTCGCCGAGGAGCGTGTTATCCCACCCTGGCGTGGCGAGAAGGGTGTCATTGCCCGTTGTGCCGTACATCGTCAGACCAAGCTGGCTGACTTCGTCTGTCGACAGAGTACGGTCAGCGAATGCAATCTCCTTCAAGCGGTACCCAGCACTGGATTGGCTCATATACCAGTTCTGGACCGTGAGTCGCTCACTACCGACCTCGATATACAGGTCGTTGCCTTTGTGGGTGAAGCGAACATTGGCGAACAGGATGCCGTCCATGACCAACCGGTCAACCGAGGCCGTATCGCCGACACCACCAACGGCATTTACATCTACGCCGGTATTGATTGTGTCGCTACCGTCGCCCAGGCGATACACATAGGTGTCGGCGCCTACACCACCGTAAAGGATGTCGTTGCCGGCTCCGCCGATTAGCGTGTCGTCTCCGGCACTGCCGTAAAGCGTATCGTTTCCGGCGCCGCCATCCAGGATGTCATTGCCATAGCCCCCATTCAGGACATCATTGCCGTCTTCGCCATGGAGCGTGTCGTTACCCGAACTGCCACCGATAGTGTCGTTACCTGCACCGCCGAAAACGATGTTGTCCCAACCTGCCGTCGCTGCAATCGAGTCCGCGCCATCCGTTCCATACATCGTGAGCCCGAGCTGGGTAATTTCGTCGGTGCCAAGAGTCCGGTCAGAAAACACAATCTCTTTCAAACGAAACCCATCGCCCGTGCTCAATTGGGTGAAATACCAGTTCTGGATTGTGATTCGTTCGCCGCCGACCTCGATATAAAGGTCGTTTCCCTTGTGGGTGAATCGAACGTCGGTCGAAGAAATATCGGCCATCACCAGCCGGTCGACGGACGTGGTGTCTGTCACGCCTGGAGCGTTGGGGTCATAGCTGTATCCGCTATTGATGACGTCGGTGCCATCACCGCGCCGGTAAACGTAAGTATCGGCGCCCTTTCCACCGTAGAGCGTGTCGTTGCCCGTGCCCCCGGTTAAGATGTCGTCGCCGTCTCCGCCATAGAGCGTGTCCGCACCTGCGCCGCCATCCAGGATGTCATTGCCATAGCCGCCGCGAAGCACGTCATTGCCGTCCTCGCCGTTAAGCATGTCGTTGCCCGAACTGCCATTGAGGGTATCATTGCCCCCACCGCCGTACATGATGTTGTCCCACCCTGCGGTCGCCGCGAGGGTATCCGTGCCATCGGTTCCGTACATCGTGAGACCGAGCTGGGTAATTTCATCGGTGCCAAGGGTCCGGTCAGAAAACACAATCTCTTTCAACCGATACCCATCGCCCGTGCTAGATTGGGTTGAATACCAGTTTTGGATTGTGATTCGTTCGCCGCCGACCTCGATATAAAGGTCGGTTCCCTGGTGGGTGAATCGAACATCGGTCGAAGAAATATCGACCATCACCAGATGGTCCACGGACGTGGTGTCTGTCACGCCTGGAGCGTTGGGGTCAGCGCTGTATCCGCTATTGATGATTTCGCTGCCGTCACCGCGCCGATAAACGTAAGTATCGGCGCCCTTTCCACCGTAGAGCGTGTCGTTGCCCGTGCCCCCGATTAAGATGTCGTCGCCGTCTCCGCCATAAAGCGTGTCCGACCCTGCGCCGCCATCCAGGATGTCATTGCCATAGCCGCCTCGAAGCACGTCGTTGCCGTCTTCCCCTTTAAGCGTGTCGTTACCCGAACTGCCATTGAGGGTATCGTTACCCCCACCGCCGTAAATGATGTTGTCCCACCCTGCGGTCGCAGCGAGGGTATCCGCGTCATCGGTTCCGTGCATCGTGAGACCGAGCTGGGTAATCTGGTCCGTGGTGAGAGTCTGGTCAGCAAAGACAATGGCCGCGAGCCGGTTGCCGGCCCGGTCCTGAGAAGCGTACCAGTTTGATACGGTGATTTTCTCCGAACCAAACTGGATGTACAGGTCGTAGCCTTTGTGGGTAATCGTCACCTGGTCGAACCGGATGTCTTTCATAACCAGGGTATCGACAGCGGTGGTGTCCGCCGCATTACCCGCATAGTCGAGACCAGTGATGATGGTATCGCTGCCGTCGCCCGCGGTGTAGATGTACGTGTCCGCGCCTTTACCGCCAATCAGACGGTCGTTCCCCGTGCCACCAATCAGCGTATCGTTGCCGTTGTAGCCATAGAGCTTGTCGTCGCCAGCGCCTCCGACGAACGTTGCATCCCAGTTCGGCTGAGCCGAGAGCGTGTCCGCGTTGTCTGTACCGTAAATGGTCTGCGCATAAGCCGACAACTCATCGCCTGATACAATCGTGCCGTCGCCGAACATAGCCTCCTTGAGCTGGTAATCTTTGCCCTTGAACCAGCCTGTCACGAGGATGCTGCTGTTGGCCCCCGTGGTGATGTAGAGGTCATTCCCCGTGCGGAGAATTTTCTTCGGGTCGAACGGCACGCCATTGAGATGGAGGCTATCCACCGCGCCTTCGCCCGCGGCGTACGCGCTGATGGTGTCCGAGCCGTCGCCGGCGTTGTAGACGTAGGTGTCAGCGCCGCTGCCACCCTCGAGGTAGTCGTTGCCGGCGCCGCCGGTCAGCGTGTCGTTGCCTGCGCCACCATAGAGCGCGTCGTTTCCAGTACCACCATCGAGTAGGTCATTGCCCGCGTCTCCGTTCAGGGAGTCGGCGCCCTCGCCTCCTGTCAATACGTCGTCGCCATCTCCGCCTGAGAGCTTGTCATCTCCCGCACCACCGTCAAGGACGTCAGCGCCTGCATCGCCTAGCAGCGTGTCGTTGCCGTCGCCACCAAGAAGGATGTCGTTGCCGTCACCGCCATGAAGGGTATCGTTGCCCACACCGCCGTCGATTGTGTCGTCTCCGCCATCCCCGAAAAGCGTGTCGTCGCCCTCGTAGCCCTGAATTACGTCATTGCCATCGCCACCACCATAGGTATCGGCGAACTCGGTGCCGTGATAGATGTCAGATTCACTGCCACCTGCATCACGCCCTTGCATTCCGAACTGGAAAGTCCGGTCGAAGCCTGCGTCGCCGGCGGTGCCGACGGAGCCTGCTACAAGTTGACTACCGATGTATCCCTCGTAGTAGCCGGCGTCACCGTTAGCAACGGGATACGCGCCACCCGCGCCTATTGCGTTGTAGACCTTGATGCTAAGCAGCGCTGCCCGCTCAGCCCAATATTCAGCCGGCCGGTCTAGCGTGTACACCACCGGGGTGTCATCTTCGATATTCCCGGTCTGCAAGATTCTCTTTGCATTGTCGTCGCCGCTCTGAGCAGCGCTGACGAGCGAAGGCAGAAGCTGCAGAAAATCTTGTCCAGCGTCGTAAACCGTTTCGCCACTCCCAGCTTGCAGAAGCTTTATCGCCAGGTCTTTGTGGTTCCACGCGATACCTGCCACAACTACGACGTCGCCTGCAGCTTCGATGAACTTGCCCAACGGCAATCCCTCCGGCCCGGCAAGCTCAATGATTGAGCCGGCAAAGGCGAGTGTATTTCCCACTAAGGAAATAACGTCACCAGGCTTGAAGTTACCCTCCTGCACATCTACGACAATTTTCGCAAGGGTAATTTCGGCGGCCGCACCTTGCATTGCGATAGAAGCCACAGGATTCAAAGAGGCCAAAGTGGCAATAGCCTGACCTTGAGCATTAAGCATATCAAGACCAGAGTTGTTCAAGGCATCGTGAGCAGCGTCAGCGGTTCCCGCCAAAGCGATGTAATAAGTGATAGTTGCTGCCATATATTTTGATAGAAGATGCGAAGCCGGGGATGACTCTCGCGGGGTTTGAAATAAAACGGTTCTATCTCGTATAGCAAGCACGACGGCTGACGGAACGTGGCGGAAAACCAAACAAAAAAAGAGCGGCTACTGCCGCTCACTTATCATCTCCAATTTAACTACCGCAGCACGAAGCTCGCAATCATCGCAGCAACGCCCGAGGTAAACGCGAGCCAAAGCGCACACAACAAAAGTTTCGTTAACGGGTCACGAACGGGGATGGGCTCTCGTGCGGCCTTCCCCGTACCTTGTTTCTTCAGCCAATCATAGAATAATCTAGCCACGCCACACGCGATGAAACAGACTGCATAGCTTCGCAAGGTGCGGCCCGGTTGAACCGACCAGCGCGGAAAGAGGAATACGACAAAAACCAGTGGCGCTAAGGCAAGAATCGAAATCAAATTCCCGAGTAAATATTGTCGACCATACTTCGAATAAATAAGCTTGTTCGTCTCGGAAGAATTGGAGAATTTGCTTACAGCGATTCCCGTTTCGCGATAAAACTGTACGCTCGCTGAGCGATTCATCGCAAGGCCGCAGGCCAGAAAACCAACTGTGAAAATGAAGAAAGCTTGTATCGTCATCGCGCGTCCGTTACGGAACTAGACTGTAGTTAAAGTCCCGTATAGCACGCGCTACCGAGCGGTGTCTTCGGCGCTTGAACGCATGACCGAGCGCGCAAGGGGCTCAAGGTAGAGCGAAGGCTTCTCGTTGAACGCAACCAGGGCCGCCGGCGAATCAGGCATATCGGGCCACCAGTCATTGTTCTTCGCGTTGTTGGCGACCGCGGGAATGACCTGCAAGTTTCCTTCCCAGTGCAGCCCGCACACGAGGTCGCTGTTGAGCGACACGATGTGGTCGACCTGCCAGGGAATGCCGGTCATCTCGGTGCGCAGGCGCGCGAGCGCATATGCTTCAGCGATGAGCTCGTCGTTGGCCCAAGCCGGTTGCGCTTGACGCTGTCGCAGCTGACGCTTGACGGATTCAGCCGTTACCTTGTCAGGATTGCGCTTCTTCCATGCTCGGTGGCGCGCGCGGCTCCGTTCGCGGTAGGCTTCGTCCGTATGCCAGAGTTGGCTGTGATAGGCGTTGCGGCTAACACGATGCGTTTCCTGATACGCCTTGACACGAGCTTTCTCGCGCTCTGCGTTGGCCGCATAGTAAATGGCACCGAGCTCCGGGTGCGCCGCTCGATACTCGCGTTGCTTCTGATTCAGCGCGTCGCGGTTCCGTTGACGATAGTCCGCCCGAGAGGTGGCTATGCGCGCAGCGTTCCGTTGCTTGTAGTCCCGATTCGCACTGGCCCTGCATGGGCGGCACACCAGTCTTCCGGAAGGCTGCGGGACCTTCTCGGTCCCGCAGGTGCCGCACGTCGGCGACGCACCCATCGAAGCGCTTAGTGCAACTTCTTCGCGTCGTCGAACGACACCCAGCTTCCCGACGTCTTGCGGCCCTTCTTGCCGAAGTCTTCGCCGACGTTCACCGGCATGCTGAATGTAATTCCGTGATGCGGGTGCGAGACCCACAAAGCCTGTTGCGGCGGCTCGTAGCCGAAGTTGTTGGCGTACGCGTACTCGTTGTAGCCAATCAGCGAGCCATTGACGATGACGCGCTTCATCTGCACGAGCTGGTGCCAGTGGCCGATGACCAGCGTGTCGTATTCCTGACCGACCTGCGAGTTGCGACCGCGCTTCTTGTGGTCGCCGCGCATGATAGGACCGAGCGCGCCAACCATACCATCGCCACCGCGAAATTGGTTCCCATGAGAAAACAGGTAGCGGTGACCGGCGATTTCGACGCGCGCATCCGTGCCATCCGGGATGTAGAACACGACGTCCGGGTCGTCCTGGAACAACTTGTCGAGCTGCATGTAAATCAGCCAGTCGAAGCTCTGGAAGTTGAATTCCTTCGCGCGGACCTTCTTCGTGTTGCGGCCGTGATTGCCGGCGACGCACGGCAGGAACACCTTGCCGAACACTTGTTTCAGGCGCTTGATGGCGATGTACAGATGGTCGACGAGGTCCAGCACCACCGGCATGATGGGCGCGTCGTTCGTTTCCGACAGCTCTTCATGGATGTTGCCCGAAACCATGTCGCCGCCCAGCGCGAACACGATGCCCGGGTATTGCGGGTTGACCATGTGATTGGTCAGAAGGTCGATGGTCGTGTCGATGAGACGAGTCAGGCGTTCACGCGCGATTTCCAGGTTGTACTTGTTCACGCCGCCGATTTCGGACTCCTTCACAACCTCGCCCCAGTGCCAGTCCGAACCGAAAAGGATAGGCACGCCGGGGACCGATGCTGCGTGAGCATGCGACACGGCCGGCAGCGACAGCCACTCCGGAATCGCCGGCTTGGTGTGCGCGATTTCGAAAATGTGACGACGGACTTGCTCGTCGGTCAGGATTTGCTCGGCGAGCATCTTGTTCTGCGCGCGCAGACGCTTGTTTTCGTCTTCGATTATATGCAGGCTCATCGTTTCCGGCTTGCCTTCGGCAATCGCGGTCACCACTGCGTCGGCCACTGCGGCGCGGCGCGGCGCCGGCGACGATGCGCGGCTTGATGCTGCCACCGTCTTGCTGTGCGCGCCCGAAGTGCCGGTCATCATCTGGTCGACGACATCGGCGCCAAGAACTTCACGTGCCTTCGTCAGACGGCCCGAAACCGTGCTTTGGGCCAGGCCCATCGCTGCAGCGGCGCGGCGCTGGTTGCCATGAATGACGAGTTCGGAGATGAAGCCTTTGGCTTCTGCCTTGTTCATTGCGTTACCTCTAGGTAGATGGACTGACTCGAACGCCAGCAGAGCGCCGGTTCGAATGAGGCGTAGTATAGCATGTAATAAGCATTGTGCAACTCTGCGTTTTTGAAAACCGCTTGCACAACAAGGACTTATGCTGTGGCGCCCAAAAATAACGGCGTATTTGCTGGGTGTTTTTGATTCGCAGCGGAGCGTGAATTTTTTCGTGCCCCGGTGACAGTGCCGCGAGTTATACCGTTAAGGTCCACCCATTCATTCACTATGCAGAGGTCACACATGGCACTGAGCACGAAAGACAAGGCAGCAAACAAGGCGCGCTTCAAGGCGCGGGACGCGGCCTTTGCGACACGGCGGCGCGCGTACCATGCCGCGCGAGAAACGGCGCTTCAGACGTTTGAATTGAGTCCTGTGCAGCAGGAAGCCAATCTGGCGAGCAATGCACTCAACGCGGCGATGCAAGATGTCCGCGCGGCTGAGCGTCGCATCGACGAACAGATTGCTGAGCTGCAGGAGCAGCGAAAAGCGTTGCGCGAAATCCATCGCATTGACGAGCTGAACGACTTCCGCATCAAAACAATGAATGCCGCCATCAAGGCACGAGATGCCGTCGAAGACGAACTGGATGCTCACTTCAGTGATGTCGCGAACGTGCAATCCGCGGTGACATGGGCACAGGGTGGGCACTGGAAGCCTGAGGACACGAACTGATACCCTCGCAACTCAAAACCGGCCAAGCGGCCGGTTTTTTCCCGCGCGCTCTGCAAAAAGAAAGCGCCATCGGGAGATGGCGCCTGGTGGAGATGTGCTGCGTTATTCCTGTCAGAGATACGCTTGAGCGTCGTGCGGAAGCCGCGCGATGCTGGCTAGCGTTTCGCGGTGGCTCCGCTGAATCAGTGCCTTCTCTTCATCCGTAAAGCCCTCCAGTGCGTCAGGCTCACCCTTGAGCAGGCCCAGCGCTGCGTCGTCATACCGCGTGATGTTCGGGCTGGCGCGCGGCGGCACAATTTGCATAGTGACACCGATTTTTGCGAGTTCGTCACCTACCCAGTCGAAGTGCACGGCAGCCGTCACCGTGGTGAAGCGTGTGTTGCCGGCCTCGAGGTCCGCGAGAACGCGCCGCGTTGCAACGAGCGGGCAACTCGCGCCTCTCAGGATGTCGATGAACACACAGGGGTCGGTCGGACGTCCCGAAAGCGCCAGGCCGACACCTGCGTTCTTCGGATACGGCCACGGGTCGCGATGGTACTTCGTGTAGAGCGCGTAGCTTTCCATGATGTGCTGAACAGTAGTTGACCTGCTTCCGTATAGGCCGCGCGCTTGCCCTCGCTGCCACCGCGAACGACTCGACATTATAGTTGTTTCACAGTATACTATTGTCATTTCCTACCAAGATTTCACAAATGTCAGCCAAGAGAAGGCCAGGGTACGCCTGGCGCGCAGCAGGTTTCATCGCCATTGGTATCATCGGGTCGGCCTACGCCTACTGGGACCATCATTCCCGCGACATCGCTCGCGAGCAAGCGGAGACCAGCATCGTCGCAGAGGCGCGCAAGGGCCAGTTCAAGCTCTCCGACGCGAACATGCGCGAGAACCCTTCGTTGTGGATGAAGCACGAGCTCCCGGTCTCCGAGCTCACGCAGATGCTGGATAGCGACAAGGTGTCGAGCGTGGGTATCGTCGATGCGAGCAACAGCCCCACCGGACGGCCTGCAGTGTTTGTCACGAGCCGTGACGGTGAATTGAGTTTCGTGCCCGATACGCGTGACGGCGCGGTCACGGAACATCTCATTCTTCCCCGCGTGAGCAAGGCGCACGTTGTCCGGGTCTCGGAGACGTCGCAGTGGGCCTCGATGCTGGCGGGCCTGACGTTCTTCCTGGCTAACTACCTCTTCCTCTTCGTCATGCTCGGATTTATGGCGCGGCCGCTGCTCGAGCAGATGAAGCTCTTCAAGACCGTGCGCAAGGTAGAAACGCGGTTCTCGGACGTCGTCGGCGCGGAGGAAGCCAAGGCAGCGCTGCAGGATGTGGTGGACTTCATCAAGGAACCCAAGCATTACGAGCGCGTTGGCGCGCGTGCTTCGCGCGGTGTGCTGCTGCTGGGCGGCCCGGGGACGGGCAAGACACTGCTCGCTCGCGCGCTGGCAGGTGAGGCGGGGGTACCGTTTATCGCCTGCACCGGTTCGGATTTCGCGAGCATGTTCCTCGGCGGCAGCGTGTTGAACGTCAAGCGCCTGTTCCGTCTGGCGCGCCGCAATAAGAAATGCATCATCTACATCGACGAGTTCGATGGCCTCGGCAAACGAAGCTCCAACACGAGCGGCGCCGAAGGCGAGTTGAACCGGGTCATCAACCAGTTCCTGGTGGAGATGAACGGCTTTTCGTCGGACCGTCGCATCATCGTCATTGCCGGCTCGAACCTCATCGAAAACATCGACCCCGCGCTGATTCGCTCTGGCCGGTTTGACCGGAAAGTCACGCTGAGCCTGCCGGCTGTCGCTGAACGCGAAAAGCTCTTCGCGCTTTACGGCGCCAAGCTCAAACTGGACGGCGACGTCAGCTATGCGCAGCTTGCGCGCATGACTTCGGGCCTCTCGCCGGCCGACATCGAGGCGCTCGTGAACCAGGCTGGCGTTCGCGCCGCCCGTGAGCGCAAGTCCGCAGTGACGATGGAACACCTGGTCGCGGCTATTGAAGTGGCATACCTCGGCGAAGCTTCCGGACGTAATGTGAGCAAAGAAGACCGCCGCCGGACGGCACTCCATGAAGCTGGGCATGCGGCCGTGACGGTACTGCGCAAGGCCGGGCGTCTGGAGAAGGTCACGGTGCTGCCCCGCGGTCAAGCACTGGGCGTCACGTTGGCCACGCACGACGAGAGCATCCTGCTGTCCACCCAGGAACAGCTACTGGACCGTATCGACGTGCTGCTTGCGGGCCGCGCCGCGGAAGAAATCTTCTACCCTTCCGTGTCGACAGGCGCAGGCGATGACCTCCAGAAGGCGACCGAGCTCGCCACCGCGATGCTTGCCCGCTTCGGTTTCGGCAAGGGGCTTGCCGTATTGACCCGCGAGCAGCAGTGCGAAAGCCACTTCGTCGCCGAGCTGAACGGACTGCTCGCTCTTCGCTACACCGCGGTCGTCAAGGAGCTGCGCGGCATCCGTGCGGTGCTGGGAACCATCGCCGACCGCCTGGAAGAGCAGGAAACCATCTCCGGGTCGCTCGTCGAGGAGCTCATCCAGCCCGAGCCTATCGCAGCCTGACCGTGGCGGCGCATCCTGGTTGCCGTCACCGACTGGCAGCCAGGAACGACGCGTGGCCACTGCCGCCCATAAAAATGGCATATCCCGAGAGGATGGCTAGTTTATGTGGCAATTCGCCAAAGAAAGCGCCACCCTGCTGGATGGCGCGTGTGAGATGTTACTTGGCTGCGTCGCGCAGCTTCATGAGGCGGGAACAAAGCTCGCGTTCAGTCAGGACCGTATCCGCTTCCTTGTTTTTGCCAATGGAGTGCGTTATCACCGCGTTGCCCGTGGCTTTCAATGCCTTGCGAAACGACTCGCACTGGTCGAACATTGCCTTGTAGGCCCGGTCCAAGAAGTCCTGATACTCCTTGCTGTCGCGCGCCATCGGCTTGCCCTGCCACCACAGCGTCTGAACCCGCTTCCAGTTCTTGTTTCGGTCCTTGCCGCGGAACTTCGCAGCCTTGCCGGTGAGCTTGCACACTTCCACCTGGATGTGCGCCTTGTCGAACTTCAGCGCCTGTAGTAGGCCCTCCATCGAAGAACACACCACTCCATCGAGCACAAACACCCTTGGCGCGAAATTCGACAGCGCTGAGCCAGGGTACCCACATCCTGTTCGTATATCCATTTTTCCTCCACGGTTGAATTGAGTCCTTGCTCATCCGTATAGCCGTGGAAAATCGCAAGCGGGCGCGAAAGAAAACGCCACCGGAAGGGTGGCGTTGAGTGAGGGTTGATGGTTGACCTTAGAACTGCGGCAGCTTGCGCTGTTGCGGAACGACGCCCATCATGTTGCGCATGACGGCAACCTGACTCGTTTGGAATTGCCACGAGACATCAACCGGAAGCACGACGCCGTAGCCGGTCAAAACACCCGTGACATGCACGTTGTAAGTCGCGCCAGCTTTCAACGGAGCAAACGGAATGCACATTGCCCCATTGCTCAGCTCGGTGTCGTTATCCGGCGTCTGCTGCTGACACTGGATGCTGTTACCGCCGCTGTCCGTCACCACGAAGCTGATGGAGGTCAGTTTCGTGCCCATGGCGCCCTGAACCGTAATCGGATAGCCGACGTAGCTGTTCTCGAACTGCGTATGCGTCGCGAACGGGTTCGGATTCTCCGCCGCAAACCACTGCGTCGGCACATCGGCCTGAGCGGGATACGGATACGCAACCAGCTTGGAGCTGTCGGTCGTGGACGGCGTACCGCCGAAGTCGATGCTAAATGCCTGCCACGTAGCGCTGGTTGTGTTCGCCACACCCATCGACGTCCAGTTGCCCAACATCAGCAGACGGTGATACGGCGCATCGAAGAGCGCTTGAACCGGCGTGAGCGACGTCGGGAATGCGAGCGGGTCGCCCGCAACCACGACTTCACCCTCTACGGTAGAACCGCGCGTAAACGGAGACTGTCCCGTGTAACCGGGCAGGCCTGCCGTTTCGTTGTGGCCCGTCGCCATGTTGTCGACCAGGTACACCGTGTGGTTCTGCGACACCTGCTTCAGCGTCGCATCATCCAGCAACTGCGGCAGGCCGACGTTCTGGCGAACCGTGTTCACGAACGCGATGCCGTCCGCCGTTGCGTGGCCACTTGCGGTGACCGTTTGCGGAGTCGCGCTCGGCTGAAGCAGCGTTGCTGCGGTCGCCGCCGGCTTCGACGGAGCGGACGGATTCGACGGGTTCTGCGGGTTGCTGTTGGTGTTCGTGCTTTGGTCGGAGCCGCCACCGCCGCCACCGCATGCTGCGAGAGCCGCCGAAGCGATGATGACTGCAAGACCAAAACGAGCCTTCGAAATTGCGGAAATGCGATTCATGATATACCTCAAGTTAGGATTGTCCAGGAAGAGCGAAAACTGCTATGCCCAATCCCGTATAGCGCGTCACATCTGGCTGACGCGTCACCGCTCGAGGCATGAAAAAGCGCCATCTGAGTGGCGCGTGATTGACGTTCCGTGCGTGCTGGAATAGAGCCGCGCCGCCGCGGTCATCGTGCCCAGGGCTGGATGTCCGCGGGCACCTGCGCAATAAGCTCGGCCATGTCGGCGTCGAACCGCGGTGAGAACTTCTGAAAGTCCAGGTCCGGCTCGATTGCCTTGGCTGCGACATACGCGGCATTGCGCGCCGCCTTGAGCCTGAAGCACGCGAGAAACGCCCGGCGGGCATCATCAGGCGCGCCATCGAATAGCGGTCCGCCGCGGGTGGCGTGTCTAATGATGAGCTCGTACATGCGCGTCGTCAGCTCATCTCGTTCCGTACCATACGACAGCGACTTCGGCTGGATGAGGTACCGGTACGTGGCATCCTCATCGTCGACAACCGGGATGCCGCCACCTGCGCGCGCGACAACGCGCATCAGAAAGAAGATGTCTTCGAAGAGCCACAGGTCCGGATAGGCCATGAGGCAATCGCGGCGCACGAATGGCACAAGGGGGCCCTCGAGCCACGGAACGTGCTTGGCCTTGAAAATGCCGTCCGGCGGCGCGCCGGCGGGGCAACTGCGATTGACCACCACGCGCGTGGCGTCGTCGATGCGCGTGAGATTGCAGGTTGCGGCGCCGTGCTCGAGCGCGAGCGGCAGCAGCTTCTCCACCCGGCGCGGCGCATACTCGTCGTCGACGTCGAGGAAGCCCAGTACGCGGGACTGGGTGAGCCCGATGCCTGTGTGCCGGGCGGTCGCCGGCCCACTATGCGGCCGCGGCGTGAATGCGTGGCGCACGCGCGCGCCCATCACGGTCTGTGCCAGTGGCAGATAGTCGAAGCCGTCGTCGGAGACCACCACGACGTCGAAATCCTGGCATGTCTGCTGGAGAAGACTGCGCAGTGCGCGCGCGAGGAAGCCCTGACCGTTGTGGGCAGGAATGATGATGCTTGCAGTGGGATTGAGCATGCGCGCTGGCGCCGGTAGACGAGATACGTCTGTATAGGGCGACCTCCCGGGACAACCCGGCGGGTAGTAGGCGTGCGCAGTTGGATGTCGGACAGCAGGCGAGCCTATGGAAAAACAAAAACTAGCTCTATTGATGCGTGTTTTACGGTATACTACAAGCCATCTAATTTGCGAGCCACAAACTGCAGGACCTGGTGCTGCCGCACGGTGCGCGCCGCCGGGCCAGGAAGGCCAAAGAACAACACACAGCGGAATAAAGGATACGAAGGATGAGCAAAGACCTGTATGTGCTTGGTGCGAACGACACCGCGATGAAGGAAATCGAGAAAGTGCTGGACCGCAACGAGCAGGATTTCGTCTACGCGATGATTCACGGCCATCGGGTTCGACCGCGCGAGGCGTACCGCGCAACGGAAGTGAGCGACGAATGGTATTCCGATGACCGCGTCATCTTCGTCGAATGTGGCGTCAAAAACATCCCCGCCGCAGAGCACATCACTTTCCAGAATCGGCCGGAGGAAGAAAAGTCACCGGAATTGTTCTTCGTCAATTCTCCGCTCGGCATCAACCTCTCCCGTTTCAATGAAGTGCCGACGCAGGAGCAGCTATTCATCTGCGCGGCGGACTTCGGTCCCGGCATAGCCTATAAGGGCCTGCTGCCCGGCATCGACCCGGACGCATTCTTCGACTGGCGCATGAACCTGCGCAGTCTGCAGCGGCGCGACCCAGTCTCAGACGTACGTCGCGACTTCGACGCCGCGCTGAAGGTGCTGGCCGCGGCGCCGCGTGTGACCGTGGGCGGCGTTGCGCTACCGTTCGTCGAAGGTGACGTTCCCGAGCTTCCCGAAGCGGCCTCGCGCTCTGGTACGCCGCTGGTCTATGCGTTCCGGCAGTATGGCGGCCCGATGAAGCATGGCATCCTGAACGCGCCGCCGGAGCTGGTAAATGCCTGGGCAGCCGATAACCGCGCTACGTTGCGTGAAGTCTATGCGGAGCCGGCGCGCGGTTATGCTGGCGGGTACGAAACCCGTGCAGACGGCGCCAGCCCTGCACCGACGAATCGTAATCGTCGGCGTCGCTGAGCGCAGCCCAGCATATGAAACTCATCGACATCGGGGTCAATTTCCACTCCAAGCAGCTCAAAGGGCTGGCGGCGGAACTCATCGAGCGCGCGAAGACTGCGGGCCTAGGCGCCATCCTGGCTACGGGCACTTCGTGGGAGTCGAGCTGCAGCGAGTTAACGCTTGCTCATCAGTATCCAGGCTACCTCTATTCCACTGCGGGTGTGCATCCCCATTCTGCGGATGACTGGACGGACGCTATCCGCGCGGGGCTTCTCACGCTTCTGGCTGACCCGGCATGCGTCGCCGTCGGCGAAACGGGACTTGACTACAACCGCAATTTCTCGACGCCTGCAAACCAGCGACGCGCGTTCAGCGCGCAGCTCGAGATAGCGGCCGCAGTCGGCAAGCCGCTCTTCCTGCATTGTCGCGATGCGTTCGACGACTTCTATGCGATGGTGCGCGACGCGGTCGCCGCGGGTGCGCATGGCGTCGTCCATTGTTTTACGGGCAGCCAGGAAGAGGCCGAGACGTTCGCAGAGCTGGGCCTCGATATTGGCGTGACGGGCTGGGTGACCGACCTGGCGCGCGGCCAGGCGTTGCGTGAGGCTGTCAAAACGATTCCGCTGGACCGACTGCACCTCGAGACTGACGCGCCGTACCTCGGACCGAAGAACGCGAAGAAGCGCCGGCCGTACAACGAGCCTGCCAATCTGGTGTGGGTAGCGCGCGCCATTGCGGAGCTGCGCGGCGTCGACGAAGCGGCGGTCGCGCAGGCCTGCACGCGCAACAGCGTGCGACTCTTCGGGCTGTCAAATCTGGCATAGCCCTCGGATGGTGGCCGGAGAGCTATACGGTTCAGGACAATTCTGAACTCGAGGCCAAGATGACTATCACTGTTTCCGCAACACAAATCCAAGGTACCACCCAGCGCGTCCGCTACCGGGCGAAATGCTGGCTGAGCGCGAACACGGCGTTCGAGCGCACCGGCAACGATGGTTTCGCAAAGATGCTCCGCGAATCCGCATATCGAATCCAGTCCGTGTATCGAAAGCTGATGACAGCGTATGCGGGCGAGCCGGTCGGTATCGAATGTCAGAGCACCTCCAGGCAAGCCTGGGCGTTCGTTGTACCGGAACCGGGCGACTCTGGCCAGTTCCGCATTCAGTATTTCGATGCGGACGGCTTCAGCGGTCACGAAGTTCATCGCGAATTCACAGAGGCGCTCGAGGCGATGATTGCCGAGGGCTTCCGCGTGGTCGACGCTGGTGCTTTGGACAGGAATGCCGCGACCCCTCGCTGGGCTCGCGGCGTCAAGGTGGCGGCGCTTCGGCAGAAACACCAGGAGGGCCTCATGACCTTCCCGGAAATGCTTGACGCTATGCAGGCGCTTTGAAATCGGTGCGTATTTGACTCACAACCCGTCCCTGCTCTGCAGCGGACGGGTTTTCATTTGCGGCTGAAGAAGAGCAAACATGTCAGCTCAAAGAATACGCCCCACCAAAGGTGAGGCGTGAGAGACATCAAAAACTACACTGAACCGCACCCTTCTTTGCTGAACGCGCCGACGGGCATCTTCCATGTACCAGGCGCACCGATGACCGGAAGGTGATACTCGTGCTGGTGAGCCTGCTCGAGTGCTTCCAGGTCTTCGATTTCCATGGGCTTCGCCGAGCGCGCGACATCCATGATGGGGATGCGTGCGCGACTGATGGTCGTACCGAACCGCGTTTCGTATCCAGCGATGGCGCCGATGCGTTGCGGGAAATACTTCTCGATAGTCGCCCAAATCTGCGGACCGTTGTAGATGCAGGTCATGCAGGATGAACGCGACCATCCCAGTCGATACGGCACCGGCGCGATGACGGAATGCCGTTGCAGCGCATCCCACACCTGCTCTTCGCTCCAGTGCAGAACCGGACGCCATGCGTCGACGAGACGAGCCTTGCGGCCGCCGCGGCGGTCACAGGCATGCGGCTCGAGCTGGTTGTATTTCGCCCGGTTCGACGACTCTTCCCGACGCTCTCCACTGATGAAGAGCACGGACTGGCCTTCGAATCGCTCCTGGTTGGTCAGCGCGCGCCGGCCCACGTCAATCTTGAGGGCCGAACTGCACCAGCGGGTCTGGAGGTTCGCCGACAGCTGCGGAAAGCGAAGCCGCGTGCCGGTGCGAGACTGGTCACGCTCGAGCGTCAGAAGACCATCCGGAGTTTCGACCTTGTGCGGCCGGCTCGAGCAGTTCTCCTTCAGCATTTCGCCTTCGAAGCCACCTTCAAGCCACGAAAAGTACAGCGGCACGTTGAACGCCTGGGCGAGCTTGCGGTTGTAATCCGCCATGAACGACCAGTCCATCAGCGTGCTGCCTTCGCGGCCATCTACGTCGTGATGCCATAGCTCGACCTTGCTCATGTCGAAGCCGACGTCGATGAGGTGGAGCAATGCGGCAATCGAGTCCTTCCCGCCACTGCTCGCGATGATGGCGCGGTCGTAGCGGCTCAGGTCGATGTCCGGCGCTGAAAAATAAACGCCGGCCTTCTCCTTCTCTGCGTCTTCAACGGGAAAGCCGAATCCGAGCTGCTCGCGCAGTTGCGGGATGACGACGGCGTCGTCGTGTGCGTCTGCTGCGTTACCGAATAGTTCGAGGTCTGTCATAGCGTTTCTCACGAGAGTTGTCCTGCACCCGTATAGGGGAAAACGCCCGCCATCCCGTCGCCTGAAATGGCGGCGCGTGGGAGAGGTTTCCAGATTTCCAAACGAGGCGCTTCGATGTCAGAAGCCACAGAGCGCCGGCTTCAGCGAGGCTCGCGAACAGACCTCCTTGCACACCGGGCCATTCGGCGCTCTTTGATTTGCATTGCTTCATCTCGCATTTTACGATATACGGCGACCCGTGCCAGCATACTCCGGGGAAAATCCCCCGCCATTGCGTGCGGCATCGCAAGCGGTCATCCTAATATTCATTGCCATTAACCGCATTTTTCGGTATATTTAACTTCCATTGTCGATGACCTTCACCATGCCAAAACATGTACCCGCTTGCGTGCTGCAGAACACGCTTAATGACCTGGAAGGCTGGCGGGTTGACGCGCTCGTGCACGACGAACGACGCCTCCTCGTCAAGTTGGGAACGCTGCGCGAGCTGACGTATGCGCTGGGGCAGATTGCCTGTCTGCTGGCGGCCCATTTCAAGCAGCGCGAGACTGGCCTGTTCGCAGCGGAGGGCGTGTTTTCGCGCGAGGTGTCCGTGGCGGACCTGCATCTGGCGGTCGCAGCCCCGGATTCGCCGCTTGGACAGGCGGTGCTGCACGACTGTTTCAAGGAGCGCTGGCCCGAACTCCCGGCGGACGACCGCAGCTTCATGGAAGTTGCCGCGGCTCTGACCTATCTCGTTCGTCTCGTATTTCTGTTTCGCTGGCAGCCGCTCGTGCAGGTGGAAGGCTCACACGCCGAATCGCTTAAGCGTCAGCTAGGCGAGGCGCTCGCCGCATTCAACAAGTCGGGACTCGGGCTGCACAATCACGAAGTGATTCTCGCGCTTCACGATGCGCTCGACTGCTGCCACGTCTTCGCGACCTTCGACATCGAGCCGGCGGCCGCGTAATGGTCTCAAGGAAAGACACGTTCGCGTGGGGTGCGATTCAGGGTGTCCTGGACATCCCGGAACATCTGCACGCAGCCGCGAAAGCTGGCGGAGCGTCGGCCTATGCTCAAGCTCAGCAGGAGGATTTTTGCGGAGAACGTGTCTTCTGGCTGCCAGGCGAGCCGTGGCACGAGGACTGCGCCGCACTCTTCCCTGCTGATGCTGTTCGGGCGCTGGGCTTCGAACTGTCCCAAGCCGGCCAGTTTCGCGTGTACAGCACGCACGGCACCGACCCGCACATCGACGGCGATGGCGCGTGTTTTGTGCTCGTGCTCGCTAATGACGGCCTGAAGTTCAGACAGGGAAAGCAGTCCCACGTCACGCGCGCCGGTGAGTGGTACATATTTGACGATTGCCGCACGCATACGGTCAGCGACTCGAAGCGTTCAACCTCCTACGTTTTCCTGCACCACGCACTGAAGGCTGCCTCATGAGCATCGCAACGACCATTCAACCCGAAACAGTCGAGCAGGCCGCTGAGCGAAACCGGCGGATTGAGACGCTAGACAAGCTGTTCTGGCTTGCCTCGCGTGACATCATTTTCTTCGGCAGCTACAACACCGCGATTGGCACCTGGGATGAACACTGGCATCCCGCGGTCAACGTCAACGACACGTTCTACTACGCGAGCGCCGACGCAGAAGACCTTAAAGAGGAAGAAATCGACGGGCTGATTGACGTCGTGAAGAAGTTCTCTCACGACGGCGTGACAGCGTGGGCTGCGCGCCGGCGGAACATGGACCCGCTTCCGCAACTCCAGACCGACAAGTATCGCGAGGCTGTTGCCTATCTCGCGGCACGCGCCGCCGCCTCGAACGAGACCGGAGCGTAACGCGGAAGCTGTTCGTAATACTGGCCAACTCGTTTCATCACCGAGGAAGAAGATGCAGGACACTCAAAAACTCGATGTTGCCCGGTCGCGCTGGGTCAAGGTGATGGCCGATTATTCGTCGACCGGCCTCTGGGACTCGACTGGTGTTCCGCTTGAGCACGATGAAATCCCGATTTCACTTGCGCTTAGTGAGCGCCTGAGTGCATGGTGCAACCGGTATGAGCTGAACGAGGATTATCTACCGGGCGCAGAGGGAAGCTTCGACTATTCAGGGTTTTGCGCCGATGGACTTGCGATTGCCAAAGCATTGAAGACAGAGTTGCCCGACTGGACCGTCGTCTACTTTGGCGAGCGGGAGATGCGAGCGGCCCTTGCAAAGCAGCTTTCGACGTCCGAGCGCGCCACGTACGAGTTCGAGGTGTCGGCAGAGTAATAGAAAACGCCACCTTCGAGGTGGCGTTTTCGTTGCTAGAGCCGGTTACTGGCTCCAGGTGAAGACCATGAGACCGCCCCAGCCTGCCGCACCTGCATTGCCCTGACCGGCGCCGTATGTCTGGCGGTACGAGTTGCTCGTGTTCGAGGGCGTGCTGCCGCTGCCGGGGTACGTTGCGCCGTTGAGGCCTGCCGCGAACCATCCGGAGCCTCCGCCACCACCCGTGCCTCCGAGGTTGTAGCCACCCATCGCACCGCCACCGCCGCCATAGTAGCCACCGCCACCGCCGCCCGCGCCACCGTTACCGGGACCACCCAGCGTGCCGGAGCCGCCACCACCATATACGGTGCCGCCGTACGACGTGCTGCAGCCGCCGACGCTCGAGCCGCCCTGGCCGTACGAACCCGCTCCGCCACCGCAGTTGACGTTCGCGTTGCCCGGACGTGCTGCGCCGCCCGCAGATTGTGAGGCGCCCGCACCACCATATTCGGTGAAGGTGCCGTTCATAATCTGGTTCGCAGCGGTGCCGCCGCTCGTGCCACCGCCAGGTGCGCCGGCCAGTCCGGTGCCCAGCGACGCAAAGCCACCCGCACCGCCGCCGCCACCGGCTGCAACCTGCAGATAGCCGTTCATCCAGAGGAACGTGCCGCCGCCACCGCCACCACCGGCGTAGTTTGCGTTGCCGTACAGACCGCCCGCGCCGACCTTCGCCACAAGCGTCGTGCTCGAATTGACCGCAACGCCGGAGACCACCGTGTAGCCGGCACCGCCGCCCGGAGCGGACACACCCAACGCGCCGCCGCCGCCCGCACCCCAGAGTTCAGCCTGCATGTGGCCGCAACCGCGCGGCACCGAAACCGGCGTGTCGTTTTGCGCGAGAACGATAGTCGGGCTAGCCGTACAAAGCTGGTTCGCTGTACCGGTGACCGTGAGCTGCGCGCTCGAGTCCTGGGAGGCAATAGTGACGGGCACGTTGAGCGTCGTCGCGGCCGTCGGCGCCCAGCTGAACGTCACCGAGCAGGACGCGCCGGCAGCGAGCGTCTGGCTGCAGGTCGTCGACTGGGTCGCCGCGCCGGATGCGCTAATCGACAGCGATGTCGTCGGGATGTTGCCCGCGTTCGTGATGCCGATGGTCTTTTGCGCGGTCGACTGCGGTGTGCCCGCCGACGTCACACCGACTGTGCCCAAATCGGCCGTTGTCGAGCTTAGCGTCAGGGACGTGCCCTGGCCCAGCCCGGTCAGATTGACGGTCTTGTTGCCAGCCGCGGTACCAAACACAACGGTGCCCGGTTGCTGGCCAATCGTTGTCGGATTGAATGTCGCGCTCGCCGAGCAGCTCTTGTTAGGCGCGAGCGACGTGGGACAGTTGTTCGTGACGGCGAACGGGCCCGAACTCGTGACTCCCGTGACGCTCAGCGCCGTGCCGCCCGTGTTGGTCAGCGAGACCGACTGCGGCGTCGACACTGTGTTGCGAGCCTGACCCGGGAAGCTCAGCGACGTGACGGAGAGCGTTCCCGTTCCCGGCGTGACCACAAAGAGCTGATAGGTTTGCTGGCCGTTCGAGCCGCGGTAGGCAGCCTGAATCGTGACGGGAGCCGAGGCCGCGGCCGTCGGCGTGCCGCTGATGACGCCATTCGTTGCGAGCGTCAGTCCCGCAGGAAAGCCACCTGAGACCACGCTCCACGTCACCTGGCCGGCGCCCGTGTAGGACGGGTCCCCGCTGACGGAAAGGAGCGGCTTCAGGTCGTAGCTGTAATCCGTGCCCACCACGCCTTGCGGCGGCGTGCCGGTCGCGAGGCTAACGCTAATGGCGAGCGTGGCCACCTGGTAGGTCTGCTGGCCGTTGACGCCCTTGTACGTTGCGCGCGCGGTGACGCTGCCTGAGCCACCAGCCGTCGGCGTGCCGCCAATCCAGCCGTCGCTAGTGAGGTACAGGCCTGCGGGCAACGAGCTGGACACAACGTCCCACGTCACATTGGCGCCCGTGTAGGCGTTGTCACCCGTCACCGTGAGGAGCGGCTTCAGGTCATAGCTGTACGCCTGGCCCACGATAGCCTGCGGCGGCGTGCCAGCCGCGAGCCCAACCTGGATGGCGAGCGTTACCACCTGATAGGTCTGCTGGCCGTTGACGCCCTTGTACGTTGCGCGCGCGGTGATGCTGCCTGAGCCACCAGCCGTCGGCGTGCCGCCAATCCAGCCGTCGCTGGTGAGGTAAAGGCCTGCGGGCAACGAGCTGGACACTGAGTCCCACGTCACATTGGCACCCGTGTAGGCGTTGTCACCAGTCACTGTGAGGAGCGGCTTCAGGTCATAGCCGTATGCCTGGCCCACGACGGCCTGCGGCGGCGTGCCAGCCGCGAGCCCAACCTGGATGGCGAGCGTGACCACCTGGTAGGTCTGCTGGCCGTTGACGCCCTTGTACGTTGCGCGCGCAGTGATACTGCCCGCACCGCCCGCCGTCGGTGTGCCGCCAATCAAGCCGTCGCTCGTGAGGTACAGGCCTGCGGGCAACGAGCTGGACACTGAGTCCCACGTCACATTGGCGCCCGTGTAGGCGTTGTCACCCGTCACCGTGAGGAGCGGCTTCAGGTCATAGCTGTACGCCTGGCCCACGATTGCCTGCGGCGGCGTGCCGGCCGCGAGCCCAACCTGGATGGCAAGCGTGACCACCTGGTAGGTCTGCTGGCCGTTGACGCCCTTGTACGTCGCGCGCGCGGTGATGCTGCCTGAACCACCCGCCGTCGGCGTGCCGCCAATCCAGCCATCGCCGGTGAGGTAGAGGCCCGCGGGAAGTGAATTCGAAACCACAGTCCAGCTGACGCCCGAGCCAGCACCTGCATAGGCCGGGTCGCCTGTGACCGAGAGCAGCGGCTTCAGGTCGTAGCTGTATGCCTGGCCGACGACAGCCTGGGGCGGCGTAGCCGTACCCAGCGTCACGGTGACATTGCCGACCACGACCTGATATGCCGTTTGGCCCGCCTTCGTCTTGTAGCTAGCCATCACCTGGAAGCTCGACGTTCCTGCGACCGTCGGCGTCCCGCTCAGCGTGCCATTGCTGTTGAGCGTGAGTCCCGCAGGCAGGCTGCCGGCCGCAACGCTCCAGTGCACGCCGTATCCGGTATATCCAGAATCACCCGTGACTGAGAGCAGCTTCCTGAAATCGAAGCCGGCGTAAGGCTGACCCTTCAGCGCAGGCGGAAGTGTGTAGCCCGCCAGAGAGACGCTGATGTTCTGCGCGGACTCCGTCTTGGCCGGCACCGGCACGACGACGAAATAGTCGGAGGCGAACGACAACGACGACGCAGCCAGCAAGACGGTCGCGACGACAGTTTTCAAGCGCGGCAGCGTCAAGCCGTCCGCAAGACGGGAAGCGATATTCATGGGAGGTGCAACGGAGGAATGGCTAATATGCAGTATAGGATTTGCCGAGCAGCAGGTCCTATTCGCCGAATTAATGTCGGCTTTTCATGGCATACTCTATCGAGCCAGAATAGAAAAAGCCCCCGGGGAATCCGGAGGCTTTGAGTACCAGCTGTCTTCTGGCCAGGTTGCCCCAGCCAGTCGAGTGCTTAATACTTGAACTCGAAGTTCTTGCCCTGCGACACGCAGCCGTACGGCAGCGACGCGAAATCGGCTTCCGCCACTTGGTTCGCGTCGGCCTTGGTGGTGTCCAGGCCAGCCGACTTGTTGATGGCGATACACACGGCGTCCGTGTCGACCGTAGCCGTCACGAGCTTGTTGGCCGTGTCCAGGGCCCACGCGGAACCCTTCACGACCGGAGCCGACGCCAGGTACTTGTCGACCACGAGGTCTTGGCCAGCCGAGCCACCCGACACGGTCGTTGCTTCGACGCCCGTCAGCGACAGGTGCATCACAGCTGCGCCCGAGATTTGCTGCGCGCCGGTCACGAAAGCCGCTGCATCAGCGGTCGTGCGACCTTGCGTGAGCGTGTCGCCGCCGTGGTACATCGTGGCTGCCACGAGAGCAACGACGAGAGCGATTGCGACGATGGTGATAATGAGGGAAAACATGTGTTGTTAAACCTTTAAACAGTTGTTTGGGAGGGAAGTCACGCCAGCGTTTCGATTGTCACCGGCGATGATTAGTATAGTGAGCAATACACCCATGATTTGCGTTGACCCATGAAACAGCGCATTTGTCAACTAAAAAGTCTTCTAACTTAGAAGACTTTTGCACCACAAAAATATTTCAGTTCACGTGCGCGAGCGGAATCCAGTAGGTGAGCGCGACGCCACCAGCCGAATTTGCAGTGGCATTGCAGCCTGCGCCGACGTACGTGGAGCCCACAGGAAGCTGCGTCTGGAGATTCGACAGCACCTCGCGCTGAATGGTCGTAGACGCATTGATGGGCCGCAGGCAGATGCCGACGGCGGGCATACCGCTTACCGTGCCCGTCGCAACCTGCCACGTCATTTGCTTGCGCACGTTCGCGGGCAGGAAGCCATATGCCGGCGTCACGGCCGGCACGAGGTTCACACCATCACCAGGGTAGATGATGTTGCCGTCGGTACCGCGGTTCGCATCGAGGTAGCGGGTGACCGCGCATTCGAGGGCCTTGATACCCGTGTTCGCGTCTTTCTGAATCAGCGCGCGCATCTGCGCATCCACCGGGATGTAGTTGAGGCTGACTGCTGTTACAGCCGCCATCAGCCCGATGGCGACAACGACGAGAATGATTGAGAACATGGTTAGAGCATCTTCATGATGGAGTTGGTGGACTGCATGAGCGGCAGCATCGAGACGCCGAAGAGCACGAAGCCTGCGAGCGACAGGAAGATGGCCGAGCACAGCTGAACGACGGGCACGAAGAGCTCCAGGCGCTGCTTATAGAGCTTCTTGTACGTGTCCGCCAGCTCCTGAATCGTGCGGGCCGTCTGCTCCCGGTCCTGGGCCGTGGCCAGCGCCGCCTTGTCGGTCGGGTGCAGCATGGTCATGTACATCGGCCATGGCTTCGCACTGCCCTTCACGATGGCCTTGAGCGCGCGCTCCAGGTCATTGCGCAATTCACCCTTTGGCGCTGAGTCGATGGTCAGCTCGAGCGCCTCCTCAACGCGCAGTCCCGCTTTGAGCAGCACGGCCAGTCCGAAGAAGACCATGTAGTTCGTCTTCGAGAGCGCCATGTCGCGATAGAACGGAATGCGCAGAATGCCGCGGTCGATGGCCGCCGGCGCGAACGGACGCAGCACCACGCCATAAATGAAGATGGCCAGCAGAATGCCCGCCGAGCCCAGCGCGAGGATGGACGTCACGTTTGCGAGCGTCATCACCCAGCCCACGTCGACGCCACCCGCGGCTTCCACGAAGCTCGACTTCAGAATCATCGGCGCGACGTAGTAGGTCGACGAAAGAATGGTGGCGACACCCGCGAGAAAGCCCATCAGGGCATTGCCCATACCCTTGCTCGACGTCTTGCGGACTTCGGCCAGCTCGCCTTCGAAGCGCGCAGCCTCGCGAATGGCATACGCCAGGTCGCCGCCGCGCGAACCTGTCTTCACAATCGCCACAGTTGTGTCGGGGAAAAACTTCGGGCCCGCGGCTTCCATCGCCTCATAGAGCGACTTGCCCCCGACGATTCCGTCGCGCAGGATGCGAGCCGTCTCACGGATGGAACCCGTGAACGACTGGTACATGATTTCGAGCGCTTCCGACGCGCCGACCTTGGAGGCCAGCATCGAAGCAAAGCGCTGGAAGAACATCTGGCGGTCCGGCAGCGACAGCCGGCTGCTGCCCGAACCCGCACTCGAGACCTCGAGCACCTGGCCGCGGCGCTCCGCGAGCTTGCGCGCCTCCGCCTTCGTCTTCGCGGAGATGACGGTTTCGGTAATCTTGCGGCCGACCGCAATCTTGATTTTGAAGCTTTTCATTCGACCTCTGACATGGGGATACCGAACACGCGGTGGAACTCAGCCTCGGACGTCTTACCCGCGAGCACCTTCGCCTTCGCATCCTGTTCGATGGTTACCCAGCTCACCTTGCCGTCAATAACGGCCTGCACTTCCGCCTCGTTCCGGAAGCACGCGACTTCGGACACAACCTCGCGGCCCTTGTAGCCCGAGTTGCCGCACATCAGGCAGCCTTCGCCGTGGCAATGCGGGCAGTACATCCGCAGCAGACGCTGAACCATTACGCCGCGCAGCAGGTGCAGGATTTCGTACGGCTGGATGCCTAGCTCGCGCAGACGGCCGATAGCCTGGATAATCGAGCCCACGTGGAGCGTGCCCAGTGCAAGGTGGCCGGTTTCGCTGGCGCTCAGCGCGATACGCGCGGTATCGAGGTCACGCAGCTCGCCGATAATGATGACGTCCGGGTCCGCCCGCATAAAATTCCGCAGTGCAGCGGGATAATTCAGTCCTACAGCCTGATTGATGTTGACGAGACCTGCGTACGGAATGTCGTTTTCAACCGGGTCCTCCGCCGAGTAAATTGCGCGTTCGAGGAAGTTCATCTCGCGACCGGTAGCGCTGAGCGTCGTGGTCTTCCCCGAACCCGTCGGCCCACACACAAGCGCGAGACCGTCCGGGCGCGCTACTGCCCGACGCCACAGGTCGACACGCGTGATGCCCAGCTCTCCCAGTTCGCGGTTCGACGAATCCGGGTCGAGAATACGCACTACCATCCGCTCGCCGTGAATGGTCGGAACGGTCGTCACGCGGAAGTTGACAACGCGCCCGGAGTAGTCCATCGAGAAGCCGCCATCCTGCGGCCGGCGACGCTCGGCCATGTCCATCTTGGCCAGGTCCTTCACGCGACTGACAAGTGCGATGTACTCGTCTCGCGGTCCTTCGTGCGTAAGGTTCAGCACGCCGTCGATACGCGTCATCACGGTGTAGCTGGCGGTATGCCGCGGCAGAACGTGAATGTCCGATGCCTTCACGCGCATCGCGTCATAGAAGATGCGCTCCCACGACAGCATCTTGTCGTCCTCATTGCCGCCGCGAAGATGCGAGAAGTATTCCTGCATGCGAACAGGATTGGCCGCGGTGAACGCGACCTTGTAGCGGGACGTGAACGGAGCAATGCGCCGGCGAACCATCTGCGGCGACGACAACGTGCTCAGGTAGAGCGTGTCTTCGAGCAGCGCCACAACCATCGTGCGCGTTTCGATGAGAATGTCGTTGGGGATGACGTTATCGAAAACCGACTCATCGTGCAGCGAGTTCGGGTCGATTTCACGCATCAGGCGGAACAGCACGTCCTGGCGGATGAAGCCGTTGCGCACGAGAACCTTACCGAGCCGCTCCTTCGTGACCGTCTGCTCCAGGTATGACGCCTGAAGCTTTTCTTTCGTGATGAGGCCGCGCTTGAGCAGCAGCTCTCCCAGAACCTTGTCCAACGTATTCTCCTAAACCAACCGCAACGGGTTTGACGGCTAGTATAGGAAGAAACATCTTTAATATATCGCGCAATGCCACAAATGACAAAGCCGCTCGAAAAGAGCGGCCTGTCTGGGGATATTCGCCTGCTTACTGCTCTTGAGGAGCAGTCGGGTCAGGAACCACGCAACAACCGGTAAAGCTGGAGTCGATGTCCGCGCACGACGGCGGATTGCCCGTGATGCCCAGATGCTGGTTGATTTGCTGACACGAGTCGAGTTTTTGCGATTCGGAGCCCGTGAGCAGCTGCGTCGATTCGAACGCAACCTGGCTCGGGACCTCGACGCCCCAACCTTGCGGGATGGACGACAGGTAGTGCGGCACCAGGTCATCCAGACTCGTGGCGTTGTTGCCCGTGTCTGCATGGAACTGGGTGAGCGCCGCGCTGATTTGCGACAGCTCCGTCAGGGACTTCGCGACCTCGGCTTGCTGCTTGCCTTTGGTCATGGTGTCCGTGCCCCCGTGATACATCGTGGCGGCCACCAGCGCGACAACGAGGGCGACGGCGACGATGGTGATAATGAGTGTGAACATGTTGCTGTTATCCGTTCATTTTCATTTCAGCCGCGCCAGCATCATCCGCTTAAGGAGCCAACGCGCGGGCACGTACTTGGCAGACAAGAAACTTGCTGCCGACGAAAGAAGCGCTATCCCACTCCAGACATAGGACCCCTTGAACCCCCAGTACACCGCAAGCAGCAGAAACACCACAGAGAACACGGCATCAGCGCGTTGCGACAACTTCAGGACGTTCATGGGGATATACCTTGGAAAGATTTAGGATAGCTAAACCGGGATGCCTTTTGAATACACCCCGGACCAGTTCAGCTTAATACTTGAACTGGAATGCGCGGCCGGTCGACACGCAGCCGTACGGCAGCGATGCGAAGTCAGCGGCAAGGACCGCATTCGCGTCCGCCTTGGTGGTGTCCATGCCAGCCGACTTGTTGATGGCGATACACACGGCGTCCGTGTCGACCGTAGCCGTCACGAGCTTGTTGACCGTGTCGATGGTCCATGCCGAGCCTTTCACGACCGGAGCCGACGCCAGGTACTTGTCGACCACGAGGTCGTCGCCAGCCGAGCCGCCGGACACCGTCGACGCCGGGTTGCCCGTCAGCGACAGGTGCATCACTTCAGCACCGCTGATTTGCTGCGCGCCCGTCACGAATGCAGCTGCGTCAGCGGTCGTACGACCTTGCGTCAGCGTGTCGCCACCGTGGTACATCGTGGCCGCTACGAGTGCCACGACCAGAGCGATGGCGACGATGGTGATAATCAGGGAAAACATTTAGGTTACTGCTCCTTCTTTTTGAGGGTGAATGACACACCGGGTTTCTGACATCCTGCGCCAGCGCAGAAGTCTTTAAGAGTATAGGCAGGACAACTAGCGATGATTACGCCCGACTTGTATACGAGGCTTTCAATGTTATTCGTCGTTGCCAGCGTTACTGACAGCTCGTTTTCCGTGACGGCCGGATTGAACCCGTTGGTGCGCATAACGGCAAGACACGCCTTTGTCGATGCTTCGACGCCGCCGGACTTACCGCCAAACATACCCATCACGAAAAAGCCGGATGCCACGCAAAGGCCAATGGCAACGAAGAGCGAGATGAAGAAAAACCGGCTGTTGCTGCGCTGAGCGATAACAGATGAATTCACTTTTCAAGCTCCCAGCTCCAGCCATTCGGTCCCTTCTTCAGGGCGCTCAAGGCCTTGCCATCTTTTTCCGCTGCGTTGCGGGCTTTGTCGAGTTGCCAGACAGGGTTATCTACGGTATCGGTCAGAATGCCCGCTTTTGTCTGGCGGAGCAGTGCGTCACCATCAAACACCCCTGAATGCACGACAGTATAGATACCGCCTGTGAGCATGAAGAGCGAGATGGCGACCCCCAGAACCGCGCCGCCGATATGCACGAGCGCGCGCTTCTGAGGGAACAAATCCTTCAGTTCCTCGGTGCCCACCAGCTCTTCGATTTTCCAGAGGTGGCCCTCGTCGTCCTTGGTCTCGAGACCAGGAAGCTGACCCGGACGAATCGCTTCGTCGGAGGCCGGATAGATGAGCGAAAAGACCTCGCCATGCGTCTCCTCGATGACTGCCTGTGCACCATTGGCCAGACGCAGCCGGACCTTGGCGCCGATATCGAGCTGCTCCAGCACCTTCTCCATGATGGACAGGCCGGGACCGCCTTCGCAAATCTCGTAGACATAGCGGCTGTTTACCGAATCTTCGTAGACGCGGATGCGGCTGATGTCAGGGGCGGTGATGTACGTCTCCGCAAGCCCGCGCGCGTACGCAATGGCATCCTTCATGGAGCCGCCCGAGAGCGAGCCCATCATGATGAAAATCGGCGCACCGATGTCTTCCGGGTCCAGCTCGAGCAGAGCCTCTTTCGAGACCTTTGGCTGCTTCTTGCTGAACTTCGACTTGAAGAAGGCGAGCAGCTTCGCGTCGAGGCTATCGAAAAACTCCTTCATTACTTGGCCGCTCCTTGCGCTTGCACGGGTTGGGCGGCCGCGAGCGGCGCGCCAGCCGGGGCACCAGCTGCAGGCGTTCCAGCCGGCACACCGTCTTGGGCCGCTTTGGCCGCAGCTTCGAGTGCGGCGAGCTTTGCGGTCAGCTCTGCAGCGTGCGGCGTGAACACGACGACGGTCGGACGGACCACGATGTACATGGCCGTGCGCGTGGTTTTCGCCGTCTTGCTGCCGAGCGGAAGTTTTTCGAGACCCGGGAAGTTCGTGTAGTCGTTCGAAATCTGGTCGTACGTGATACCGCCCATCACGAGCGTCTCGCCGGCGCTCAGGCGACCCACGTTCTCGAAGCCCAGGTTCTTCATCTGCGGCTCGGACATCGTGCCCAGGTTGATACCCGCGGACAGTTCGCGGAAGCCGACGAGCGTCGACATGTCGACCTTCACCGTCGTCACGACGGTGCCGTCCGTCGCATTGAAGTTCGGCGTGAGCTCGAGCTTCAGCCCCGACTTGATGGTGTCGGTCTGGCTCGAACCCGTCGTTGCGCCGCCGGAAGCCGTAGCCGCGCCAATCGACTTCACGTACGGGATGTCGTCGCCCGAGTTGATTTTCACGACCTGGCCCGACAGCGTGCCAAGAATCACGTTCTGCTCTGTACGCGCGTCGCCATACGTCGACAGGGCCTGGATGGCCGCCGTCAGGCTGAACGCATTGTTGCCGAACTGCGCGCCGAAGCCCGATGCACCCGTGAAGCTCAGCAGGCCGCCGGTGACAATCTTGGCCGCCTGCGCTGCTGCATCCGTGGCCGAACCCGTCGTGGAGCCCGACGTCGAGGTGCTGGTCGTCCCGTTCGTGCCGTTGCTGGTACCGTTCGTGCCGTTCGTACCCGACTGAGTCGTGGTGTTCGTGGACTGGTTCGGGCTCAGACCGCTGGAGCTCGAATTCTGGTTGTTCGCGAAGAGCGTCGCGAGGTTCTGCTTCATGCCGCCGCTTGCGTGACCAACACCGAGCTGGGACCAGTCAAAGCCCTGGTTCAGCCCGCGGTCCGAGCCCACCGTCAGGACGGCAACCTGCAGCGTCACCATTGCCGCGTTCTTCGAGATGGCCGACAGGTAATCCGAGAAATATTCGGCCTGCTCGGGCTTCGCGTTGTAGTACACGAGACCGGCCAGCACATCCGCGCGCACGTCCGTCGCACCCATGTCCTTCAGCGCCTTGGCGACCGTGTCCATGAATTCCTTGTGCTGCGGGAGCGCCGCCGAATACCGGTTGCTTTCGACGAGATAGATGGTGCCCTGCCGGTACTCAGCCGCAACGTTGTACGTTGCGGCGATGTCCGTCAGCACGTCACCGACCGTATGCTCGCTTTCGTCCGAGCGAATCGTCCACGCCTGCTTCATGGTTTCGTCCTTCAGGCGCGAAACCAGACGGAAGCCCTGCTGACCCAGCGCGAACGTCACGTCGCTCAGCGTCGGCTGCATCGTGCGGTCGAACTTGATATTGATGGGCTTCTGGAGCAGCGCGGCCGGAATCTCGTCGTACTTGCGCACGGCCTGGCCGGCGACCGACTGCACGAACGTCACGGCAGGCAGGTCACTCCACTCATCGCGCTTCTGCTTCCGGATGTCCTTCGCAACGAGCGGCTTTTCGTAGCCGTCCGGGAAAGAGGCGCAGCCCGCCATCATGCTCGCAATCAGCAGAGCCAGAGTCAGTTTCTTCATGTTCAATCCTTGGTTACCTTAGTTCTTCTTCACAGGGGACGCCGGCTTTGCCTGGCCGGGCGTCGTGGCGGGCTTGCCTGTGGTTGCGGGAGCCGCGCTCGCCGGCTTGGCGGGCGTCGAAGTCGTATTTGTCGGGTGAGCCGTGGTCGCCGGCGCAGGGGCAGGCGCCGTGAGCGCTGCGCCCGTCGGGTTTGCCGAAACATCGGGCGGAGGTTGCAGCTCAGGGAATGTCAAGGCGCCGCCCGTTCCCACTGCGTCGACCTTGAGTTTCTGGACGACCTTCTCGCGCTTAGCCTTTTCGAAGGCCTTGAATTCCTTTTGCGAGAGGACCATCCGCGTGTCGCCATCGCGCACCAGCACGTCGTCGTTTACCGTGCCCAGCACGACGTACGTGAGTTCCTTCTGGACGATGACCTGTTCGCGCGCATCCGCGCCGCCAGCCGGCAGACCTTCAAGGCCCGGCAGCGGAGGCGGCACGTTCAGGTTCGGACGGGCAGCCGGCGACGGCGCGCCCGGTGCAGCGGGTACGCCGCCCTTCTCGCGCAGGTCCTTCAGCTCCTGTTCAAGTGCCGCAACCCGGTCCATCACCGAGCCGGTCTGATTGCCTGCAGCGGCCGCAGCACCGCCGCCGAAAACATCCGCGCGCGCTGCAGTCGAAACCATGAGGGAAGAGGCAATCAGGAGGCCCGCGAGGCCTGCACGCAGGGCCGCCGGGGCGCGCGAGGGACCCTGGTCGAGAGAGAAGGGTTTGGTCACTTGAATTTCCGCTTGTGTAAAAGGAAGCCGAGCGAAGACGCTCGGGGCACGATTATTAGTATAGGAAGAAATACAATTTCTGCCGATTCCACGCGCCCCGTACGTTTCACTGCACAGCGTCGTTGATAGGTTCGTCTGCCTGAAGTCGCCAGCTCAGTGCTTGCGAAACCATGCCGACCTTGATGTCGTCCAGCATCCGTTCGAACAGCTTGAATGCCTCTTTCTTGTACGCGCGCTGCGGGTCTTCCTTTGCGTGCACGCGCAGGTTGATGCCGCGACGAAGCTCGGCCAGTGCCTCGAGGTGCTGAATCCAGTTGTGGTCGAGCATCGTGAGCACCACAAACCGCTCAGCGTTGTCCAGGTTCTCGGGGGGCACCTGCGAAGCGGCTTCTGCATGGCGCTCAGCCAGCATCGCCTTCACCTGGTCGCGCAGGTCTTCTGCTTCGAGCTCGCGCAGCTCTTCATCCGGCTCGAACGACACCCCATAGATAAGGAGCGCGTCGCTCAGACCCTTGAGGTCCCAGCCTTCTTGCACCTGGGAGGCGGAGCAATACTGTTCGCACAGCAGCTCGACCTGCTCATCGCGCAGACGGCTAATCCAGGAACTCAGGTTCTCATCCAGCATGATTTCGTCGCGCTGTGCGTAGATGACGCGGCGTTGCTCGTTAAGCACCTCGTCGAACTGCATCAGGCCTTTGCGCGCGTCGGCCGAACGCGCCTCGACCTGGCGCTGTGCCGAGTCGATGGCCTTGCGCACGAGCGCCGATTCGAGCTCGTCGCCCGGCTTGATGTCGAGCTGCGCGAGGATGGCGCGAATCTTCTCGCCCGCGAAGTTCTCGACCAGCGGGTCCTCGAACGAGATGAAGAAGCACGTGCTGCCCGGGTCACCCTGACGGCCCGCGCGGCCGCGCAGCTGGCGGTCCATCCGGCGCGACTCATAGCGCTCCATGCCAATGATGTGCAGGCCTCCAGCCTCACGCACCTGGGCGGCGGCGACAGCCTGCGCCGCGCGGATACCGGCGACGAGCGCCTTCTGCTCTTCGCCCGTGAGTGCGTTCCAGGCCTGCTCGCCCATCTCTTCCCAGCGCCCGCGAAGCTCGCCATCCGGGTTGCCGCCGAGGATGATGTCCACGCCGCGGCCCGACATGTTCGTCGAGACGGTGACGGCGCCGGGCATGCCTGCCTGAGCGATGATTTCAGCCTCGCGCTCGTGCTGGCGCGCGTTGAGCACTTCGTGCGCGAGCCCCTTTTCAGTCAGCATCGCCGACAACGCTTCTGACTGCTCGATGGAAGCCGTGCCGATGAGCACCGGCTGGCCATTAGCCTGGCGCGCGATGATGTCTTCGACGACGGCAGCCATCTTGTCCGCCTGCGTGCGATAGAAGCGGTCCGGCTCATCAACGCGAACATTCGGCTTGTTGGTCGGGATTTCGACCACGGGAAGGCCATAGACCTCGCCCAGTTCTTCCGCTTCTGTCGATGCCGTGCCCGTCATGCCGGCGAGGCCCTGGTAAAGCTGGAAGTAGTGCTGCAGCGTGATACGACCGAGCACGGTGGTTTCCGGCGACAGCTCGAGGCCTTCCTTCGCCTCGATAGCCTGCTGCAGGCCCGCGTCCCAGCTGCGGCCCGGGGTCAGCCGGCCCGTCAGTTCATCGACGAGCACAATCTGGCCGTTCTGAACGACGTAGTGCTGGTCGCGGTGCAGGATGTGGCGCGCGGCGAGTGCAGACGACACGCGATGCAACAGCGACTGGTGGTCGGCGGCGTAGTGTTCGGTCTCGTCGGCCGACAGCAGGCCCGTCTCGATGAGATGCGCGTTGACCTTGTCGTAGCCGGCTTCGGTCAGCATTGCCTGACGGTCCTTGCCGTCAATCCAGAAGTCGCCCTCTCCCTCACCGTCCGGTGCGCGCGTGAGCGTCTGCACGAAGGCGTTGATGTCCTGGTAGAGCGAGCCGCTGACGGGACGCTGCGCCGTGAGCACAACTGGCACACGCGCGTCGTCGATGAGCACAGAGTCGGCTTCGTCAACGAGCGCAAAACCGAGACCGCGCAGCTGCACCCGGTCGTTCGGGTGGCGCGCAAGGTGGTCGGCGAGATAGTCCATGGCGAAAGCCATGTGCGTGCCATAGACAACATCGCAGCTGTAGACAAGCTGCTTTTCTTCTTTGGGCTGGCCCATGCGAACCACACCAACCTTCAAGCCCATGAACTGGTAGAGCTTGAAGAGCGTGTGCGCATCGCGCTGGGCGAGGTAATCGTTGGCCGTGCAGACATGCACCTGGCGACCGCGCAGGTGCTCCACGAAGGCTGCGAACGTTGCCGTCAGGGTCTTGCCCTCACCCGTGGACATTTCGGCGATGGCGCCGTGGCACAGCGCGATGCCGCCCAGAACCTGCACGTTGTACGGACGCAGGCGCAGCACGCGAAATGCGGCTTCACTGACAGTAGCGAGCACTTCCGGCACCATGACGTCCACGTCGGCACCGTTGCCCGCGCGCGCGCGAAAATCGACGAATCGCAATTGCAGTTCTTCGTCGCTCAACGCGGTGAGCGGTTCTTCCTTCGCATTCACTTCAGCAAGGATGGCGCGCGCTCCCTTGAGCTTGCGGTCCTGCTTCCACTTTTCCAACATCTTGAACATCTGATTCACTCCTGATTTGAAGCCCAGTCAGGGCCAGTCGGCTCACTCAACGCCGGCGGAACCCATGGTTCCGCCGGCTGATGTCGCCGAATCAGGCGCGCGCGCGACGCAGTGCGGCTTGCACGCGGCGAGCGATTTCAGGATTGCCTGCCGTCAGCACGCCCGCGATTTCGAAACTGGTGTTGATGAGGTCGGACTCCGCCGTGAGCTTGCCGGCGGGAATCGCACAGACATCGTCGAGGATGGCCGCGAGCTTGACTGTCTGAAGGTCAGCGCCGAGTGCTGCGAGCTTCGCCTTGTAAGCGTCGAGGTCGAGTTCGCCGTTCACACGCTTCACCGGCGTGAGCGCGACGACCTGGTCTGCGACCGCGTCACCGAACTCGGTGCGGATGCTCGATTCCTTCAGCGCCGTGCGCGTCAGCGTGTCCTGCAGCGCCGAAACCACCAGCGCGTCACCCGAGATACCGGCCTCCAGCAACAGCGAAGCCACCGTCAGCGGGTGGCTCAGGTATTCGATGCCGGTATGCTTGCGCTTGTCCTTCTTGTACAGCTTCTTGGCCAGTTCGAGGGCCTGCTTGTAAGCCTTGTCCGCGTAACAATGGGCGATAACCGCCTTGTGATTGATGGGGCCTTGGACTTTGGTCATGGTTAAGGCAGAGCCTGGCCGCGGCGCGACGCCAGAACTCCTGTACTCCTTGAATTACTTTTCGGATAGGTAACCTCCGCGACGTGCGGAGACTCGTGAATTTCGCCCAACTTGACGAAATGCGCTTTTCACAGTATACCACCAAAAGCCCAAAGAGCAACAAGGGTGTTCTGTGCTATAATTATGAAAAGCGCCATCGTCGAGACGGTCTGCCTGACCGGCCGCTGGTGCTGGACCTGTAGGTATAGTGCGATGACAACCCTGTTGTTCATTTCTGGCGCCACACTGCCCTCCCTGCTGCTGCTCGGGCTCATGCTTGGCCTCGTCCGGTCGCTCAACGCCGCGCAGAACCAGAAGCTCGCCGTAGTCCGCAGCCTGCGCGTATATCCACGGCAAGTGGGACCTGGCGCACGACGATAGTGGGATAGGGAGTTGCAGGTTTAATTAAAGGGGTTTCCCCAAAAAGCCCGCGCTTCGCGATTTCCACCGCGTGGCGGCGAAAGGACAAAAAAATGAGATGCGGCGACTGCAAATTCAGCACCGAATTCTTTCCGGCCGAGGACGGCGAAGAAGGCCGCCACCTGTGCGGGTATCCGATTCCGCTGTTGCCGCTTTCGATGCAGGGCACCGCGAACCGCGAACGCGAGCCGGTGAACCCCGAGCGCACCGACTGCCCGACGTGGACGGCACACTGAATACGGCAGCTAGACCGCCGATGACCGCGCCCCACTCAGACCTGCTGAACCGGCTGCTCGGCGGCCGCACGCCTGATGGGGTCGTCGCCGACGTCAGGCAGAAGCTGGCTCACGACGCAGCACACGGGACCATCTAAGGACCCTTCATCGTTCACAGAAGCATTTCACGCAAGGCGGCTCGCGGCATTTGTCGAGAGCGACGCGCTGACGGCACAGCTCGTATCCCGGCGCGAAGAGAGACCAAAATAAGTCGAAGGGGTGACTATGAAGAGGATGCGCGTTGTGATAGCCGGCTTTGGTGTAGGACTGGCGCTGGCCTGCGGAACCGTGCAGGCGCTGGACGTTTCCCGCTGGGGCTTTGGCTCAGCCTCTAAGGAAACCGTCCAGCAGGACTTGCGGCTGCTCTTTCCTGGCAGCACGTTCGTTTCGCACGACGACTACCTCGTGGTGGAAAACGCGAACGTGGATGGAGGCGCGTTCAACGTACAGGCGAGATTTGGCGCCTCCGGTGGCAGCGCGCACGTGCTGACATCCCTGAGGTTCGAGGGAGACCTGCCGCACGACGGGAAGCTGAGCGTGATGGAGGGGTTCGCACGCTTGGACAGGACCACGGAAGACTACGTGAAGGGCGGCGTCGAGGCGGACGTCAACCGTTCGGGCAATCACGTTTCGATTACCTTCAAGGCCGCTCCGGAGCCCACTCCTACCCAACTCCACAACGACGGCGGCGCGGAAACATTGTTTTGGGCACTGGTTCTGTTCGGATTTGTCGCAGGCGCGGTATTCCTCCAGGCCAAAACCCGGCACATCTACGCAGACCATCGCCACGAATATAGCCCCGAAGAAGGGTCGACGGATGGCAGCGGCAAGCCGATACACCACGAGGAAGGAATGCGTATCAATCCCGCAAATGGCTTGCCCATGATGGGTGCTTTTGATATTCACGGGAACACGTACGGGTCGAACGTGAACGACTCGCCTATGGGCACTAGCTCATCCGGGCTATCGAACGACTCGCTCAACAATCACCTATGAAGCGAGTCGTCGAGTCAAAGACAGCGTCAAGATGCAGCATCGCCGGGAGACCCGGTTCCACGCACAGCGGGGAACGCATCAGCTGCGGCTGAGCAGGGCGGTTCGTCGGGCGGCGAGTTCGGCCTGGACCACTTCATGAGGGATTGAAGGGCGAGGGTCGTTGAGCGATTCGCGGACCTGCTGGTGAATCCAGCGACTGTAGCTGTGGCGGTCTCGGGACGCGCGGCGCTTGGCAATGTGACGAACTTTCACTTTGAGCTTTTCCGGGGAGGTCGCACCCATTTTATAGCGTCGGCACGGGGTCGTGGTGGATTGAAAAAGCAGCTCACGAGGAGCTGCTTGAGTGTATTGCTAGTTGCTTATTCGAAGATGGCCTTCAACTGTTCGCCGATTTCACGCGGATAGGCCATAAGCGGGCCGCCCGTTGTGGATAGCACCTGCACGAACTCGAAGCCTTCGTACCAGCTGGTGAGGTCGAAGCCTTCCGCCTGGACTTCGCCGGAATCGGAGATGAGCAGGATGGCGTCGGCCCCGAAGTCTTCAGCTTCAGCTATGAACTGCTCAAGCAGTTCGTTGCCGTGCCCCACGCCACGCATGTCCTCCTCGACGTTCAGGTTCTTCAGCAGCGCCACCTGATGGCAGTTCGCCTTGACCCACTCCGCCACACGAAGGTTCTGCTCGGTATGGTCGGCAAGATAGTGTCCGAGCTGCTCACGGCCGCTTTCGACCACGTAGCCGGAAGCCGTACCGAAAATCTCGTCAATCTCGATGTGTTGCGTCATTTGCCCTCTCCGGATTGGTTGGTGTCCGCATCCGTATAGCGGTTTGAGGGCGAAAAAGCCCGCGCGCCTGGCGGGCTTTGAACTGAATCAGTAGTGGCGACCGGGCGCGACGGCACGAAAAAACCTCCGCAGCAGTGCCGGCGGAGGTCTGAGTTACTGCAGGTTGTAGCTGGAGACAAGCCCCAGTTTTTTCATTCTGCGGTGAAAGGCGATGCTTTCCTCGCCACATACGTCGGAGACCTTCAGCGGCTGACCGAGCTTGTCCACGAGCCATTGATAAGCCTGCTGGCCCCATCCCTGCCGCTTCGTTCCGGCAAACACCCACTTTACGTACGGCGCGCAGTTCTTACGCGCGGAGACCAGCACCCGAACGTTTCCCGGCCCGATGTCGTCTGCCGTTGCATCCGGGGTCATCAGAAAATCATACTGGCGAACAGGCATCCCGTTCCAGGTGTCTTTCGATTCCACTACTTGCATCATCCCTCCTCTTCCATTCATTGAATTGCCTATCTGCGTATAGCCATCGCGGATGGGTGCCTGCAAATAGAAAAACCCGTGCAGTGCACGGGTCTTGAGAGTGAGACGTTGGGGGGGTATTACCTGCAGGGAGTGCGAGAAGTCAGATATGCCGTCAGAATCTCGAAAATCGGCAGGCGCCGTTCCTGGAACAGTTGGATGAGCAATTCGTCGGGAAGCGTGCCGTCATGCCGGCTGAACTGCAGCTCCCGACGCACTTCGTCCATTGCATTGAAGGCGGTGAGACAGTCCTGGCTCGTATAGACCGGCATTTGCCCACGGAGCGGGTCCGGCAACGAGCGAATCATCGCTTCGACGCTATTGGAGATGTCGCCCGGTGCGGAAGCATTCGACATCAGCGTGCGCGGTGTGTCGCACAGCTCGAACGCGTCGATGAATTTGTCCGAGTGGAAGCGATTCACCGTAATCCAATCGCCTGCAACGAGCGTTGCAGCTTCAGGCGAATTCTGGATGAAAACGGAGAACTCGCCGAGCTGCCGAGCGCGCATGCGAATGGCGGTCAGACTCATACGGTCCACCGAAACGGGCATGTTGACGGCGGAAATAACGCGGGCAATGCTGTTCATGTGTATGTCCTCTGTGGGTTGTTGACGCTTCCGTATAGCCCGCGGCATACGAAAAACGGCAGCCGGGAAGGCCGCCGTGGAGTCAATCGTGTGTGTGCCGGGGTCACGCCGGCGCTGTCGAGCGTTTCCTCTTCGGTTTGACCGGGTCGGGCAGCACGCTATCGCTGTCGGTGAACGACTCGAACGCGATACTGTCCTCGCAGAAAACGAAGATGTCGCCGCAGCGCTGGTCTGGGAACCGGTGCATGCCGTGGCGGTCTTCGATTTCGATGTGACGCAACGTCTGCGTGCCATCACTGCCGCGCTCGTTGAGCCACTCCTGCAGTAGCTCTGCTACCCCCTCGACCGGGTCGATGAGGTCGAACGAGGAGAACACGCAATGCGGCGTCTCTTCATTCGCGGTCGCTGCCGTGCTCGTATGCAGACTCATGTGATAGCACTTGAGTCGCAGCACGGGAACCTGTGACGTCGGGATGGCGTCTTGTTTCTTCATTCAAAGCTCCATATGTCCTGGTAAGGTCGGGCCTGAAGGCCTTCTGACCACGCTTCGTATAGCTCGCAGGGGCGCTCAGGACTTGCTGTTCCAGTAGGATTCCAGTATCGAAATGCAGGTCCGCGCGCCGGGGCAGACGCCGTATGCGCTATCGGAGAGGAACTCGTTGAAGCTCGACAGCGCTGGCTTGATGACACGAAACTCGCTGTGCTCCCACGCGTCCTTTGCTGTTGCGGCACGCGCAATCACACGTTCCGCCGAAAAGTGCCCGCCTGCGCCGGTCAGGTCAACCACACAGAAAATCATCGTCGAAAGCGTGTCCGCATTTTGCAGCACGGCAAGAGTCCGCACCGCAGCTTCCGGGACAGCCGACTTCTCGATTGCCAGCTCTTCGCTGAGGGCGCGCAGCACTGCCTCGTGCGGCCGGCTGCTCAGAAAGTCGACGGGCTCCAGGCCCTCCCCCAATCCGGCGGCCCACATGCCGCTCAAGGTCACCAGCGTGTCACTTCTGCGCGGCACCAGCAGGTGCCCTTCATCGGTCAACACCGACACCACCACACTGGCCGATGGCACCATGGCGCTTTCGTCCAGCAGCGCGGCGCCGAAGTTCCCAGCCCGATGCGCCAGAACGCACTGCTCGAGCGCGCGCGTCTCGCTATAGAGAAACGGCCCACCCGAAAGGCGTACTCCGGCAGCTGTGACCGTCACGCTGCCCGGGCGCGCGCGCCCTGAGTCGTAGTTCAGCTTGCGCTGCCACTCGATAACAGCCTGGTGATACGCCGCCTCCAGCCACTCCGGCGGCAGAAACACCTCATCAGAGTCGAAATGCAGGTCGACGGTGAGCCCCTGAGGGTCCGTAGCCAACACGCGAATTGACGATTCACCTCCGCTCATCTCAGGTCCTCTGGTAGGCAGGCCGTGCATGGGCCGGGTTGTCAGACGTCCAGAAACTGGAGCATCGAGCTCTTCTGCAGTGCGCCGAATGCGGTATGGATAAGCGCTTCGTGCTCCAGGCGAAAGCCCTTGGTCTTCAGATACTTCATGATTTCTTTCAGGCGCGGATAGACGCTCGCCACGCCATGCTCCGCGTCAAGGACCTGGCGCCGCTCCAGCCAGCAGGCGTCCCAGATGCGGCCGTAACCCGTCATGCCACCCTGATAGCCTGTCAGACGCCCTGCGTGGTTCGGCCAGTTCTTGCGAAGGCGGTTGGCGCCTTCGATGAGCAAGGGGCTGTTACCTTGCGCGACCATCGTCTGCAGAGTCGGCACATCCTTGAATTCAAACTCGCTGCGCCAGGTCGTTTCGAACCCCTTCAGCGGCAACATTTCGAGCGCGAAGGTGAGCATCATCATCCCGCCCACACTCACGACTGTCCGAAACTCGTCGAGCGAGCACACGCGTTCGAGCCTGAAATTCTCGACACGATAGACGGACAGGTGCCGGGTGGCGTTGGCAACCGCGCGGTGCGGCGCGAATTCGGGGTGGCCACCTTCGAGGAAATATTCCAGCGGAGCGATGAGGTTCGACATGGGAGGAGATGAATTCGGAAGTCTGGGAAGAACGACGCGCCCGGGAGGTTGTGCCCGGGCGCGCGGAGACTGCGGACCTGTCCTAGAACAGAATCGTGTTGATAAAGCGCGTTCCCGTCATCGGCGCGATTTCGTTCGGCTGGATGCCGTCGATTGCCGGCAGCAGGTTCGAGTTGGCTTGCGTCGCCGGTTCGACGCGAGGACGAACGTCGTCGGCGCCGAGCAGGCTGTCGACCGCGGTTGCCGTCGCGTGCACCGCACCGACCACCGCGTTGGTCGTCGAGTCCGGCTGGTTGATGTAGGTCGGCTTCACGCCCATACCCAGCGTGTAGGCGAGTTCGAATCCCAGCTTGGCACCGATGTTCTCGGCGAGCTCGTCCGCGGTGACCTTGCCGCCGACAATCGACTTCTTGCCGAGCGAGACGACCTTGCCTTCGAGCATGAACTCGACGCCGAAGCTGTCGGTACCGTACGGGAGCGAGCGCTGATACCACGGACGCGCATGGAACCAGCGAACCTGGACAATCATCTCGCCGCGGTGCTGGAAGTTGTTGCGCCACTCGCCTTCATAGCCGTGGATGAACGCCGCGACAGCCCTGTCGTAGTCGGAGCCCGAGCAGTCGACCGGGCAAGGGATAACCTTCAGCTTCGGCATGTAACCGATGAGCTGGCTCACGTTGCGGCCGGTGGCCTTGCCGTTTTCCGACATGCCGCGCAGGATGTCTTCGTTGACGATTTCCGGCATGTTCTGATTGGGACGGAAGTACGCCGGGACCGACGAAGACTTCTGCATGAACGCCACCTTCAGCGGGTTCTTCTCGGTGGTCACGCCCGCGGGCAGCTGCATATTCTCTGCTGCACCAGCTGCGGCGGCTTGTGCCGACGCGGCAGCCGTGCCAGCCGGTTGCGCGGGCATATTTGCCAGACGGTCCTGCTCGGCCGCAATCGCTGCCGCGTCGGAGGCCGCCGCATCGGTGGCGACCGGGCCAGCCTGGGTGGTAGTGCTCACATCACTTGCAGATTCCTGCGCCATCGCGCCCATCGTCATCAGGCCGACGAGGAGACCCATTGCCAGACGTTTCATGAGATTTGCCTCAAAACTGTTAAGTTCCCGTTCGTTAACTTGTTCTTGCATTATACCACAAAATACTATCTCCTTCAATTATAGGGAGTTTTGGAAGCCAGCACTCCACCAAGGCAGATAGTCCGCCTTGCGGATTGTTTACGGCAAAAAACAGTGAATCCTGAAGGGTGCCGCGCAAAATGAAAAGCCCCTGCGTCGCGCAGGGGCCGTGTCGTCAAGCCTAGGTCACTGCCATGCCCAGTAGGAGGTGTCGACCCATTGCTGCGTGTAGGTCGTCACCGTCTCGTACTTGACGGCTGTCTGGCCGCCCTGGCCTGCCTGATACTGGCACGTCTGCTGCCACACGTCGTTTTGCTTGAGCGTGCCGTGACAGTCATACCACTGGGACTGAAGCTGCCATCTGACGCTGGATGTATAGCCATTGCACTGGTCAGGCGGATTAACCCCGTAGGTCGTGTACGAGTACGTGTTATGCCAATCGCATTCCACCTGAGACGTGTGGGGCACCTGCTCGTAGTACCCGCTCGAGACGTACTGGTACGTCTGCGCGTAGCCGGAAACCGAGACCGTTTTATTGCCCGCACCGGTCGGGATTGTGACCGTTCCCGACTTGGTGCCACCCGAAGTCGGCGCAAACGCCGTGCTGACCGTGCACGAGGCGCCGGCCGCAAGCGAAGAGGCGCAGGTGGAGCTCCCCGAGAACTGGCTCGGTACGCTCGGCGCCGACACATCCACAGGCACGGAGCCATTGTTCGTGAGCGTCACGGTCTGGGCCGCCGAGCTCGCGCCCGAGTGCGTGGCCGGGAAGCTCAGCGAGCTGGCCGATACGGTAGCGCTCTGCCCATACGCCGAGACCGAGTAGGTTCGCTGGTCGGAGATGCCGCGGTAGGTCGCACGCGCCGTCACGGAACCCGTCGCCGCGGCCGTCGGCGTGCCCGCAATCGTGCCATTCGCGCCCAGCGAGAGCCCGGCGGGGAGCGAACTGGCAACTGCCGACCACGTCACGCCGGCGCCATTGCCCGCGTACGCGCTGTCGCCCGTCACCGAGAGCAACGGCTTGAGGTCGTAGCTGTAGCTCTTACCTGTCGTGGCGAGCGGCGGAGCGCCGGCGGACAGCGCCACGTTAATGGCAAGCGTCACCATCTGGTACGTTTGCTGTCCGGCCACGCCTCGATAGGAAGCCTGGAGGGTTACCTGGCCGTTGGACGCCGCAGTCGGCGTGCCACTGATGACACCAGCAGGCGTCAGCGCCAGGCCCGCGGGCAGGTTCCCGGAGACCAGGCTCCAGGTCGCCTGCCCGGCCCCCGTGTAGGCCGGGTCGCCGGTGACCGACAGCAAAGGCTTCACGTCATAGGTGTACGCGTGGCCTACTACGCCCTGCGGCGGCGTGCCGGATGCGAGCGCCACGTTCATGACCAGCACGAGCAGCTGATACGTCTGCTGGCCGTTCACGCCGCGGTAGGTCGCCTGCAGCGTTACCGGCGCGTTCGCGACTGCCGTTGGCGTGCCGCTGATGACGCCGGCAGACGTCAGCGACAATCCCGCAGGAAGGCTGCCGGAGGCCACGCTCCAGCTCACCTGCGACGGGCCCGTGTAGTCCGGGTCGCCACCGACCGTCAGCAAGGGCTTCACATCAAAGGAGTACGCCTGACCGACAATGCCTTGCGGTGGCGCGGCCGGTGCGAGCACAACACCGATGGCCAGTGTGACCACCTGGTAGGTTTGCTGTCCGTTGACACCCCTGTAGGTGGCGCGCGCGGTGAGTGTGCCCGTGCCGGCCGCCGTCGGCGTGCCGCCAATCCACCCGTCGCTTGTCAGATAGAGGCCCGCGGGCAGAGTGCTGGACAGCATCGCCCAGCTCACGCCGGCGCCACCGCCGGCATACGCGCGGTCGCCCGTGACGGACAGGAGCTGCTTCAGGTCGTAGCGATAGGACAGGCCCACAATTGCCTGAGGCGGCGCGCCGGCTGCGAGCCCCACCGTGATGGCGAGGGTCATCATCTGGTAGGTCTGCTGTCCGTCCACGCCGCGGTAGGACGCTTGCAGCGTTACCGGTCCGCTCGCGGCCGCGGTCGGCGTGCCGCTGATGACGCCATCGGCGCCGAGCGACAGACCTGCGGGAAGCGCGCCCGACGCAACGTTCCAGCTCACCTGGCCGGGCCCGGTGTAAGCCGCGTCGCCTGTAATAGTCAGCAACGGCTTCACGTCGTAGCTGTAAGCCTGACCGACAATGCCTTGAGGCGGCGTCGCGGAGGCCAGACCGACGCCGACGGCGAGCGTGAGAACCTGGTAGGTCTGCTGGCCGTTTACGCCCTTGTAGGTCGCGCGCGCAGTGAGCGTGCCGGTGCCGGCGGCCGTCGGCGTGCCGCCTATCCAACCGTCGCTTGTCAGATAGAGGCCCGCGGGCAGAGTGCTGGACAGCACGGACCATTTCACACCCGCACCGTTGTAAGCCCGGTCGCCTGTCACCGACAGGAGTGGCTGCAGGGCGTAGCCGTACGGCAGGCCCACAATCGCTTGCGGCGGCGCGCCGGCCGCGAGGCTCACCTCGATGTTGGCGACGAACAGCTGGTAAGCCTGCTGCCCGGCTTTCGTCTTGTAGCTCGCCATCACCTGAAACGAAGACGAGCCGCTCGAGCTGGGCGTGCCACTCAGCGTCCCATTCGAATTGAGAGTGAGGCCCGCTGGCAGGCTCCCGTCGACAACGCGCCATCGCACCCCGGAGCCGGAGTAGCTCGCGTCTCCGGTCACGGTCAGCAGCGGCTTGAAGTCAAAGCCGTCGTACGGCTGGCCGGCGACCGCGTCCGGCAGCACATAGCCCGCCAGTGCGACCTTGATGTTACCGGCTACCGTCGACTTCGCTGGGATTGGCACCACCACGAAGAACTGGCTCGACGCCTGGACATGGAGGCTCGTGGCAAGCAGGCCCGCCAACAGGAGTTTTTTCATGCGAAATGGGTACACGAAGATGAAAGCCTAGAAATTAACAAGTCGTCCGGGTATAGCGTGCAATACGTGTTCTGTTCGACAACGATTTCTCCCAGGCGTGGGGCATAAGCCAGGTAAGCTGCGCGCTGGCGGCGAAAGGTCACCGTTTATGGGGAATTTTCAGTAGCGGCCCGGATACACCAGGGAGCGTTTTGGCTTGCCCAGTGGCATCTTCAGGTCCCGTTCTCTCTGTATAAGGCGGAGTCCGGCTAATCCTTGACCCTATTTATCTTTTGCTGTGACGCCCATCACATTCCGGGCAACATCACCCGGAGAACCGGTCGGTTTATACGGAAGATATTTCGGACGCGGGCACTGAGCCCCAGACTGAGCTCGAAGGCGAAGGTTGCGCATGCAACGTCCCACCCCACATCCACGGCACAGCCGGCTGGTGTTGTGCGATGAACCGGGACTGGCTGTCCGGAAAGGGAGCAGCCACCCTGGAGCAGCAGTCTCAGCTGCTCCGGACTATGCCTCCCCGTCGCGCACGCCGCTCGAGCATGCATGCCCGAACGCCGCGGCGACGTTCAGTCCCGGCGGTCATGACGGTGGCCTCATAGCCACCGCATGATTGCCTAAGAGGCATGAGTCAGGGAGTCCACGGAGTCATGGGGTCGAAAATCGGAGTCATGGTCCTCGGACGAGTCATACAACGTCGGTGCGGCGCCTTCGGCACCTGAGTCACTTCGTCCTCGCCGGCCTGCCCCCGCTCGAGACCCGTCCCGCCCGCGCGCCGCCACCCGGTTCCCGCGTGCGCACCTCTTCTCCTGAACCCGGTCCGTCCGCTTCGGCAAGACCCAGCCTGTCTGAGCGGCGACGACCTCCGGGCTGCCGCTGGATAGCCGGCGCCATGCGGTCTTGGCTGGCGACAGATGCGCGCCTTCGCGGTGACGACCAGCGCCCTGGCTGCCCGGAATCTGGCAAAGATGCACCGGGCAACACATTTATCCCGAATACCGTCAGCGTCGCGCAACACTGTCCACTCTCCGGCACGCTCGCACGCCACTAGGCCATCACCCTCATATGCGCGCCCGCGCGCAGGTAAGCCAACCCTCATCTACACCAGGCCTGCGTCGTGCAATCAGTTCATGTACGCAGGATAGACGCTTACTCCCACTCCAGAAGACGACATACCTTCGGGCAGCCATTCGCTCCATGCTCGTTGGTATCAGGCGCAAAGGCCGTGCACCGCACGGTCGACATATGCCCTGTCCCCGTCGGCCGCGTTAGCGGCTTACCTGTGTGCGGACCGGTAACGCACCACTGCCCTTTCACTCTTCACCGCCTGAGAGACGCCATCCTCGGCTGGGCTTTTGCTCAGCCGGCCATCTGCCTGTTCCGTATACGACGCTCGTGCTTGCCACTGGACCTCCGGGCACTCTCCCACTTCATCCATACCTACGCGTCTGCTTGAATCCCATTTCAGGTTAACTTGAGCCACTCAAACGAGCCCATCCTCAACTCAATCCTCAAAACACACCGACAAGCCAATTCTCAACACAGCGTAGCGACACTCAAACGAGCCATCAGCCTGATGCACGCCTGCACAACACCATCCAGCCACCCAGAATTCCATCCCGCACGTCTCAGACAATCATCCCGACGCTCAATTGAGTCGCGCAAACCAGCCATCCCCTGCACCGGGCAAAGATGGCGCCATCATTCCCTCGTCAGCCCGCAGTCTTCCGCGCATGCATTCCTCTTCAAGTTTTTCGCTCCCAATTGCGTGCTGGTCGGATTTGCGCGAGTCTGAGCCGGGCAGCCAGGGCGTGCATCCACCGGCGACGGGTATCGCGCTGTCCTGAGGCGGTGGTAGGCCAGGACCGGAGACGGCTGCATCCGCGTTCTCCCACTCAACGGGCCATGCGGGCTCAGGCGTCGAAGCGAGGCAGGCGTATCGAGCCGATGCTCAGGCTTAACCCGCGCGCTCGCACGACCGGACGGCGTTGGCCGTCGAGGGCGTTGATGTGTGAGACCAGGCCCGGTTAAGCCCAGGTAGGCGCGACGCTACCCGAAGGTCGCCGCCACGCGGGGGTATCGCGAAGCGGGGCGTCTTGGGGGAAAGAGCAGGATTTAAAAATGCATACCCCCTATCCCACTCGCCTTTCGTGCCTGTTGCGCCGCTCGTCGCCCGCGACGACAAGCAAAGGGAGAGATGCTTTCTTAAGGACCTGAGGGTCCTAAGAATACTGAAGAGGTCTGGCTTATGCTGCACGAGACCTGGCTTATGCTGCACGGCATCTGGCTTTTGCTGCACGGGCTCTGGCTTATGCTGCACGCATTACCCGCCCGTTTTCTGGCTTATGCTGCACGCCACCGGTGGCGGTCTGGCTTTTGGCGCACGCACCTCAAACGGGGTGCACGCTCGTGCAATCACGGGCGGTCCGTCTTCCTATACTTTCCGACCTTTTCGACAACCCGTTCCAGAGGGAGACTACTCCATGGATATAACGACGGGCGTGCGAGTGTCGCAAAGTGCGGTCAAGAAGCCAAAGAACAAAGGCGACCGCCGACTCCCACGCCTACTGCTCATGATTTTTCTGAGCGCCGGTTACATGCTGCCCACGGCGGTTGCCATCTACCGCAAGCGTCTGACCGGATTCGACACAGTGTTGCTCAGCCTGCTGAATGTCGCAAGCGGCTGGACCGTCATCGGATGGCTGGTGTCACTCTACATTGCGCTGCGAAGCGGCGAGGATGCCCAGGCGGCCGTGCAGCAGCCGACCACCCCAGCCGCGCGGAAGGTGCCGATTCAGTCTCCTCGAGAATGGCGAAACGCGACGCTGGGTGTGCGGCCGCGCGCGTACGCCACTCTAGGGCCCGCGGAAGACCTGCCGCTCGCGCTGCGTGCGCTGATGGGCGAGCGGTTCGTGGTGTACGGGATGACCGGAATGCGATACACGCCGAATCGCTATGCGGCGCTGTCTTCCGCTCAGCGTCTCCTCGCAGAACGCCGGCTTTACTCGCCGACGTCGAGCGCGGCCTCTGCCGTCAAGCGCTCGAAGTGGGCCGAACGGCTGGCGGAGGATGAGGCGGAGTACAAATACAGCCTGGGCCAGTCCCGCGTAACCCGGTATCGGACGCAGCGCCGGACTGACTCCGGGTTGAGCCGGGTGCCGCCGCGCCAGCAAGGCGAACTCGCAAAAGAGTGGCATCCGTCCGGTCTTTCGCGCATCGAGCGCTTTGCCATGCTGTGAAGAACTGAAGCTCAACTGGAACAAGCCTGCCGGATTCCGGCGGGCTTTTCTTGTTCAGTATAAAAAGCCGACATCGTGCCTGCCTTTTAAGAGTTGAGATGACTCAACCTCGTACTGCAGCGCCGCGCGAAAACCCTCCGTGCTGGTCGAGTCGACAGAATCGGCCAGCATGGGGGGCTATCTTCGGAACGGTAGCTTGAGCGAGTCGGGTCAGAGACCCAGGGATGCACTCATCAGTCGCTCGACGCCGGGCACATACTGCCCCACGATGAAAAGCGGGTCGCGTACCCATGCGGGCAGGCGCGACTGGAATAGCGGCGTGAGCGCCAGGCTGATGCGCTGCTTGCCGCGCGCCGCTGGCATCCGTTGCATGCTGTAGTCGGCCAGCGCCGCGGAGATGTTCGGCTCCACGGTGAGCGAGCGCGCCAGCGTGAGTGCGTCCTCGAGTGCGAGCGTGGAGCCCAGCCCGAGCTGCGGTGACATCGCGTGCGCGGCGTCGCCTACCAGCGCGACCCGGCCGCGCGCGTAGGCGGTGGGTGTCGCGTGGCGGTAGCGCGCGAAGCTCAGGTCCTCGCGCTTGAGCCTTGCCATCACCGGCCAGGCCTCGGGCCAGAGCTTCGTCGTCTGCGCGATGAACTCTGACCAGTCCCGGTCGACCCAGGATTCGTACTCTCTCGCGCGCATGCTCCAGTAAAACGACAGGAGCAGCTTTCCATTCTCGCGACCGCTAGGGAGCAGGCCCATCATGGTGTGTGCGCCGTGCACCCGCTGTTGCAGTTCCTTTTCATGCGGCCACTCGTCGACGGCGACGAGCCCGTTGAGCGCGCCCCATGTGTACGGCTCCGGCTGCACGCCGAATCCTGCGCGTTGCGCCAGGTCGCTGTTCGAGCCGCAGGCAAACACGACTGCCTCAAACATCCAGTTGCGAGGTTTGCGGCTCTCGTCGACCGTTTCGAGCATGACCCAGCTTTCAGAGCGTATATCCACGACACCTGCGACGGTCGTGCCGAGCTCGAAGCCGACCCGAAGTTCGCGCGCGCGGGACACCAGGATGGAGGTGAGGTTGCCACGGCTAACGCCCCAGGCGTGATTGTGCGGGTCGTAGGCAATGTCGACGAGCAGGCTGCCGCGGTGATTGTGGACCTGAAGCTGTTTGATGGGACTGCCGACATCCCGAAAGGCGGAGACGCACTTCAGTTCTGCGAGCGCGTCGATGCCGGCCGGCTGCAGCAGGATGCCTGCGCCGACGGGCGCAATGCGCGGATGCTTTTCGAACACAACCACAGAGTGGCCTTTCTGGGCGAGCGCGATAGCGGTTGCCAGTCCCGCGGTGCCTGCGCCGATAACGGCGATTTGGAGAGTCTTCAAAGGGGTGGATTGTTGTTGGCGTAAAAAACCGGCCAGTGAGGCCGGTTCGTGAGGGAGAAAATCAGCGGTCCGCGATAGCGGGACGAACGACCTTGCCGTGTATGTCCAGCGTCTCCGCGGTGCCGTCCATGACCTTTTTGTACAGGGTCGCGGCGTACGTGGTGTTCTCGATGACCTTGTTCAGGTCTTCAAGGGTGAAGCGCCCTTGAATGACGACCAGTGCGTCGGCCATGCCTTCGAGACCGGCATTACGCAGCACTTCCTGATTCTGCTTTTGCCACTTGCGGACGACCTCGGGGTCGCCGACCTTGTGGCGCGTGCCGTCTTCCTTGTCGAAACAGATGGCGATTTCATCGAGGACGCGCGATACCGGCGCGCCGTTGCGGAACATGACGTACTGCCCGCAGTTCAGTTCGAAATGAATGGAAAGACTCATGACTCAGGATTTCCTCAAAAGATAGGCAACCGGATGGCTGTATCCGGTATAGCCGTAAGGCCGCCGTCCCCAGCCGCAATCAGGCTTCGCGGTAAATGCGGTCTTCTTCGACGATGAGCCCGACCGTCTTCAGGCTCTCCGCGCACGCGCGGATTTCGCGGCGGCGGTGGCGCATCGTGACGCTGTTGCCGTCAGCGCCGACTGCCTTGATGAGGTTGTCAATGAGCCAGCCGCCCGTGGGCTGGTCCCGGTGCGTGAGGATGTGACGGGCGATTGCCTGCGCGACACCCGTCTCGATTTTTGCGAGCGGTGCCGGGTCATAGTAGAGCTGCAGGTCATCGCGCAGCATTGCGGCGAAAGCCGGGTCCAGCGTCACGCGCCAGAGCTGGCGGGGCTTCTTCGTGAGGTGATTGATACGCGTTGCGGGCGACTCCTCCACGCGGTCGAGGATGCCGCCCAGAACCTTGAGACCCTGACTCGGAACCTCGAGCGTGATGGAGACTTCGCGCAGCTCCGTGAGCATGCGCCAGAGCGTGTCCTTCGAATACGCCGTGCCGCCACCCACACTCACGCGAACGCGATACGGGTCGACCAGAATCTGGAGATGCCCCGTCGCGGCGACCGTACGATGGTCCTCGGCGTGACGGCAGATGGCCTCGATGATGTCGGCGTGCACCTGGCCAATCTTGCCGCGCACGGTCGCCGTCCCCCAGGGCGTCGCGATGACGCGCTCCATCCATTGTGGGCGGCGCGTGGGCTGATACAGCTGCAGTCGCGCCTGATGCGCAGTGGAGGTCGGAACGTGCCTGAGCACTTCGGCGACCGGGTTGGTGCCGGTCGGAACAACTGCGGATGATGTCATTGTGAGCATTACCACTGCCCTCCGAAAGCGCCTTTCGCGCTGGGCAGTGAGGGAGGTTCGGGAGTAACGGGGGCTGCGGGAGTCGCGGCTACCGTCTCGTTTTCATTCGCCACCGGCGCGGAACTGGCTCCCGCGGCAGGCCGGCTCGCGGTGAACTTCACCGGCACAAGCACGCCACCTTCGTCGCGGCGATACCATATGTCGGCGAGCGGCGCGCCGTAGTTCTGCTTGCTGATGTTCCAGCGCACGTAATTCGCGCGCTCGGCGGCGGGCACACCGAAGCTGCGTGCGTCCTGCTCGGTCATCGGCGCGAGGAATGCTGACCAGCGCGCGTTGTCCACCAGCACTGACGAACCGCGCGCCGCCTGCTGCAGCGTCGCCTGTCCGTTCACCACGGCGGACTTGCTCGTGTGATGGAGAAAGAGCACCGACGCACCCGACTCCGCCGCGAGGCGTTCCAGTTGCGACAGCAACCGGCCCATGTCCTGCGCCGAGTTCTCGTCGAGTTTGTGGAACCGCGTGAGCGTGTCGAGCACCACCAGCCGTGCGCCTTTTGCCGCGTCGCGCAGAGACTGAAACCAGTCCGCCGACATCACGTCGACGTCCATTCCGACGCAGCTTCGATAGTCCACCCCGGCGTACGACGGCGACTTCGGCAGGACCTTGGCCATCGCGTGCAGGCGATGCTCAAGCACCTCAATTGGGTCCTCTTTCGAGAGCACGAGCACGCGCCCTTCTGCCGGTTTCAGGCCCGTCAGGTCCGCCTTGGCGCCCGCGCTGATGGCCACCGCGACGGCCAGCGCCCAGTACGATTTGCCCAGCCCACCGGGGCTGATGAGCGCACCAACCGTTCCGCGCACGAAGCCGGGCAGCACGAAATCGAGTGCAGTCGGCGGCTTGCCGAGAATCGACTTGAGGTTGACGCTTTCCGGCAGGATGTGCGAAGGCATGGCGCAGGCTGGAGGTATCGGTTGAAAACACCGACTAATATACTATGTAATATGCCTTTCGTCAACGTCCTTGCGTGCTTTGCTGCGCAGGCTGAGCGAGCTGGAATCGCCGCCACGCGGGGATTTCGCGAAGCGGGGCGCTTCCCGGGAAAACATCTTGACCTACCTGCGCAACTCCTTATCCCTCTCCCGGTGTTAAGTTTCTCGCTGTAAATCTTGAGTGTTTTCGCTTGATGACCTTGACTTTATGTGGTATTTGTGGTAAATTTAGCGTGAAAGCTCGACAAAGGGTGCCGGGCTAAAGAATCCAGAAACACTGACGTAAACCTGAGCTGTGAGAGACTGACGAAGGTAGCCGAAATGACCGAAAACAACGTTACCCGCCTCGACCCGATGCACACCGTGGTGCACTACGAGCTGCTCCGGGCCGCGCACATTCTCATGGTCAAGGACCAGAACCAGGCGTACTGGGAGGGCGTGCCGTACCCGAAGCGCCCGGTCGGGCAGGTCCGTTTCGAAGTGGCTCGTCAGATTTCGACCTTCGCAGTGCCGCTCCTGCTGCTCATCGCCGCAGCAATGACGCGCCACCTGTTCTGGGTCCTCGCCGCGATTCCGGTGGCGTGGTTTGTCGGCTTTGTGCTTGACCGGATGCTCACTCGCGCCATCTCGGCGAAGCTCCAGCGCGACCTGCGCATTGACGCCGGCCGGTACCGCGGCGTGATGTGGCTCTCGAAGCAGATGGGCATGGCGCCGGACGAAATCACGCTGCCCCTCATCTACAAGATGGCGGCGGATTTCCGCGTGGTGGAAGCCAAGCGCGTCGCTGACAAGGCTCGTGACGATGCCGCCCGTGATGCCCGCAACGCAAACCGTCGCCGTATCCGTGCAGGCGCGGCGGGTGCTGCGGCAGCCGCAGGCCTGACGTCTGCGGGAGCGGCGCACGCCACAGGCGACACCGGCTACTCCGGCGACGATGACGACGCGTTCGGCCATGTCGATTACCCGGCCGCTCCGGAATTCCGGGTCAATCCGGCAACCGGCTGGGCGATGATTCCGGGCGGCGCCACCGACATCATGGGCAATCCGATGGGATTCAACCCGGACATGTAACTCACCGGGACTTCGTCCACGGGCAACCAGAAGGGCCGCCGCGATTCGCAGGTGGCCCTTTTCACATGTGCGGCCCGCTCCGGTACGCATCCGCTTTTACGCCAAGGCTTGCCGGCGGCGTGGCGCGAAGAGCTCCAGCTCGAGCGCGTGGAGAAACAGCCAGGCCTGCGCAACACAGCCGAGCGCAGCGAGGGGGCAAGTCCTGTATATGCGCCGGAAAAAGGCCCCCGGGAGAGGCTCCCAGCCTGCGCAACGCCATCCGAAAACCGCCACGCGACACACATCCTGGGGTTCAACTCAGACCAGCGCCAAGCACGTTCGAATGCTCCTCGGGTGCATTCGATAAGTGCGGACGCGAGTGGCAACACACACCGGCAGGCTGGAATTGTCCAGATGCAGGCTCAGGCGCAGCCCGGACTTGCCGCGATAATAAGCCACTCAGACCAGCTCATCGGGCATCCATCTGGCGCATCGCCAGTGCCGTTACGGAATATCCGGAGCATCCCCCGGGCCGCCAGTGCCCCACCGACCGCGCGCCGCAACGCAAGCGCAGGACTTGCCGCCGGTTTTCATACGCGCCGCCAGCCCGCTCACCGCCGCGCAGCAAGGTGAGGCCAATTGTGCGGGAGGGTTGCCGTTCCGGCCGAGCCGGGACCTGCTCAGACTCGAAGCGCCGCGCAGCCAGCGAACGGCAACTTCACGTTTGTCGCAGCTCGGCGGGGAGGTATTACCAGCGCCAAGCATCCATCGAATGTCTCATACATTCGATGGTGCGGACGCGATTCGCACATCCATCCAGCAGGCCGTTTGCGCTTTTCAATGTCGCGGATTTCGCTGTCAGGAGCAGGCAGGCAGCGTGTGTGGCATTGCTTTTTGGCACCGCGCGGGCGCAGCGCAGGCCCGCCGGGCATGCCGACGGAACCGAAAATGAGCGCGCAACGAATCTCCCGTGAGCCCGTGCGCCGGGTCCTCGGGGCCGCAGCTGCGAATGCGGCGAAGCGGCACGCAAGTCTCGCAGTCGACGCGAAGCGGAGTGCGGAGGCCGCAAGTGTTTGCGTCAGGGCACCCTGCGGGAGCCGCAGCCAGGGAGCGGTGGCCACAATCGCGCGAAGGTCGGTGCTGCGCCACCGTCCCGCCCTCGGAAAGCCATGGCGCCATCGCGGCGTGGACCCGCGTTCGGGGATGACCAGAATGCCTTTGAGCCTGCCATTGCGCGCCGCCGGGCGGGCGGGATTCGGCTCAGACTGGCGCCAGCGAGCGTGTCGCGCGCGCAAGCGGGGAGGAGGGAAACAGGATGGGGCGCAGCCGCAGGCGGAGAAACAGAGTGTTTCGTGACGAGTCGGTGAGCACGTGACTAAGCCGCGGACGCGGTGAGCAACCCACACCAGGAGGCCCGTGACGTTTGCCATTCGGCACGCGTGCTGCATAAGCCAGAGAGCACTCCGCCAGCCGCGATAACGGCACACCAATCCCCTCCGGAAAAAGAAACGCCCGAGCGGCGGTGTCGTCCAGTCGGGCCCGGTTTGCTGCCTGGAGAGAATGATTCGAGACCCTCATCCCACGACTGCCCGGCGCTGTATCCCGCCAGACTTGCACCCGTAGCACCAGTCTCACGCGCTCCGCCGGTGTGCGCCGTTTGGGAATGGCCGGTACAAAAGCGCGCCGCCACACCTGCGCGACCGCCTTTTCGCTCGCACAACGCCACGCCTGCGCCGCGCCATCGCGAGCGGGATGTCCCAAGACCTGCACCACGCCAGCCGGCATGCTGTCGGGCAATGTACTCCGTGCCAGGCGCCAGGGACCCGTAACTTAGGTCCTCACGGTGAGGACTTAAGTTACGCGTTCCGGAGCGCAATCGTGTCGCCACGCCTGCCCGCTGAGCGACGCAATCTGCCAGAGACGACGCAGACAAGCCGGTACATCCGAACCATCCACGCCTGCACACGGGCTCGAAACAGCACCGCGCCAAAGGTGTCGCTCGCTTTTCGGGATAGCCGGTATCGAAACATCTTCAGGGCAAACACATCCTGCCAAAGTGCCAGGCGAGCGTGATTGAAGACGACAGCGTGGCGGCTTCAATCATGAGCGCCGGAGCGCGTTCGCAGCGCCACGCCTGCCCGGCGGGAGCGACGCAAGGCGTCACGCTCGAGCAGCGCAATGCCTCTCAAGGCACGCATCAGGAACGGTATTGTCGGAGCGCCGAAGGCGCGCAGCCAGTTGTCCGCCCGCGGGATTCACACTCAGGGATGACCGGAACCCGCGCCGCCAGCGCAGCGCCAGCCGAATCACGCGTCAGCACAATAGGTCTCACCTTCCAATCACGTCCGCTCCCGCGGCGGCTCTTTCGGGCGCAAGCCGGCGCCGGTATCGCGCAGGTCTCATTCGCACGGGATACTGTATGAATGTACAGTAGTTCGGTTAAGCCATACAAACCACACCGCTTCCCTCGCCCACGGCAACCGTTTTCAATGCATGCGCAGCAAAAGCCAGAGAGCGCCGCCACGCGAACCTGAGCACAAAACACACACATCGCCATCCCAGCGGAGCGCCGTTTTTCTGCCGCAAGGACACGGGCCTGCACACCGCTCGCTGCGCGCGTTTTGAGTTTCAATTTCCCCTGCACAGATTCGACCCCGCCGGCGCGCTTTCAGGCATCGCAGCGAAGCGCTTTTCGTCGTCGCCACGCGTCGTTTCGCCTTCCGTTTTTCGCTGCGCTTTCGACGTTTCGCTGTGCGTTTCGCATCGCGCTGCGCGTCGCGTGTCGCCTTGCCGCCGTTTCGCCTTCGCACCGCCTTCCGCCTGCGCGTTCGTCGCGTGCCGTCCGCCTTCGTCCGGATGCGCGCTCGCCTGCCGTTCGCCTGCGCGGTGCTGCGCTGGTCTGACGCCTGCCGGGATGCGTGCTGCCCGGTTCGGCCATGAGGCGTGCGCCTGCGTGGCGCTGTGCTGAGGGAGCCGGGCTTGGGGCTGGCTTGGAGTCGCCGCCGCGCGGCAGGGTTACGCGAAGCGGGGCTTGGGCGGGAGGAAACGGTTTGGATTTATTGCGCGTATCCACCTCTCCCAATTGTCCCCCGGCCGGGGGAGTGAGTTCCGACAAGACCAAAGGTCAAGTTGAAACTGTCACGAAGACGCTAGCGGAGGCAGCCTACCAAGCTCATTTATGAGTAGGGTAGGCGAGCTCTCCGACGTTAGAGTAGAGTCATGCAGCCCTCGCTCGCTGACCGACCTTTCCCCGGCCGGTGGACAATGGGAGGGTGGATACCCGCCATTGGCGTGCCGGGCGCCAGCCCGGGTGCCCGCGGAGCGAACCGGACTATCTACTCCAGTAGGCCCGTCATACGGGCGTTTGTACCCTCCCCGATTCCTATACTCAGCATCACCTTTGGAGATGCTGATGAGCGACAACTATTTCGACGACGGGTACGAATCCCGTCGAATCCTTCCCCGCGACAACGACGCTGCCTTGGCGGCCGCCATCGAAGAGGAGAAGCGCACTACTCCCGAGCAGCACGAAGCTGCCGAGGAAAACGGCCGTCGGTACCTCGAGGGCGAAGTATCCGGGCAGGTTGTCAACCTTTCTGGCGGCATCTACACGACCGAAGACGAAGAGCTCGGCAAGAAGGCCGACTCGCTGGCGCGGGAAGCTGAGGAACGTGCGGCTGCACAAGCGACTGGCCAGGCGACTCCGCAGGCATCTGAGCAGGCACCCGGCGGTTCGCCCGCAGACCCCGCTCATGATGCGGCTGGTGCACCTGCTGGCGGTTCGGCTGAAGCATCGTCGATGGACGGCGCTGGCGGCGCGGATGACCCGAAGAAGCCCAAGGCCGAGAAGCCCACCGAGCTGGAATCCACCCTGGCAAACATTCGTCAGAACGGCGAACGCCAGCAGCGCATCGTCATCTCCGGCGACCCGGACATCGAGCGTCGCTTTCTGGATGAGCTCGCCGCGCGCAAGCAGCTGCACTATGTCGGCGGCGCGCCTGTCGTCACCATCAGCCACAAGAAGGCGCTCGAGCTGCTCGAAAAGATTGCGCGCGAGAAGTCGCCTGACACGCAGTTCCACCATGCTCTCTCACTGAGCATGGAGCGCGAACGCGGCGGATTCTTCCATAGCATCGCAGCAACCCTCGGCAAGCGTCACCAGGTGGATGTCGTCGTGGTGGGCACGCAGGATGTCGTCGATGCGAAGATGAAGGAAGTGGGTAGCTTCGTCACGCAGCTCGAGAAGAACGGCCACGTGGAACCCGGCAAGGCTGTCGTTCAGGATGGCAAGCTGGTGGTCGAGAACGGACAGCCGACGACACTGCATGGCACCACCGAGCTCACCAAGGTCCTCCACGATGTGAAGGACAAGGTGAGCGCCTACAAGCGCGACGCGCAGGAGAGGAAGGAAACCATTCAGGAGCACCGTGACGCGGAGAAGCTCAAGGAGATTGCAGAAGCCAACGCGAAAGCGGCGCCCGCGTCCGACAAGGCTACGCCCGAGAAGCCGCACGAGCGCACGGCTGGGATTGTCGAGAAGATGGACCTCGCATTCCAGGATGGCGGCAAGATGCTCGCCGAGAAGACGGACGGCAAGCAGGCGAACGCGATGGCGAGTCTGCACCAGGCGCGTGGCTTCACCGACCCTGTTGGCCGGGAACTCCAGACGCTCCCGGATGGCGCCCGCCAGAAGGCGATTGTCCAGCTCGCAGCAATCGTCGCAAAAGCCGACGGTGGAGAGTTTGGTCCGTCCGCCATCAAGGAACTCGACAAAACCACCGCGGAAAAGCCGATTTCGCCCCGCGACAAGGTCGACGCGTACATCACGATGGAATCCAAGCACGACCCTGAGTTCGCTGCGAAGGCTGCGCCGCTGTTGAAGGAGATGGTCGACAACGGCATTCTCTCCGAGAAGCAGGCCGACGCCATCTCCGCTCGTGTGGCGGAAGCGGCGGAGAAGGTGAAGCCGGGTGCGGAAAAGGAGAATGCTTCCGGTGACGCAGCCAGCGCTGCACCCGCCGCCGCTGCGGAAGGTGCGAAGGCTGCCGCGCAGGAAACCACGCAGGCCGCGTCGTCGGAAGCGCAAGCCACCTCGGGTGCGAACCCGGCGGAAGCTGCCGGCAAGTCCGCAAGCGCAGCTGACGTGGTTCACGCTGAAGCAGCCGCTGACGCCAAGCATGCGGCCACGCAATCGCAGTCTCAGGCAACTGAGCAGGCGAAGACCGGCGAAGCCGCGACCACGGCCCACGAGGCTGCAGTTAAGTCTCCGGAAGCGACCACCGTCGCCGCCGTGCAGGCGCCTGCGCGCCAGACCGCAGAATCCCAGGCCGTCGCCGCGGAACAGCAGGTCGCAGACCCGAAGTCGGGGACGGCATCGCAGTCGGCGAGCAAGACACAAGACGTCGACAACTCCTCTGCCCTGGCTGCCGATTCTTCCTCTGCTTCGAAGACTGAGTCGACGGCTCACGCAGCCTTTTCGGTCGAGCCGAAGGCGGAAAGCGCGGTGCACGCTGAAAGCACCACGCTGGCGCCGCGCGAGCAGGTTGTCGAGTCGAAGCCCGCTGCAGCTGACAAGCCGCTGGAACTGCGCGACCGAATCGAAGCGCTGGCCGCTGACGGTCCGAGCAAGCTGACGGCTGACAAGGCGCACGCGTTGGTGTCGGAGCTGGACGGCATCCGCTCCAAGCCGCTGTCCGCACTGGACGCTGGTGACGGCAACAAGCCGACACAGACGCTCGCGCGCGCCGAGTCGCTCCTGAAGGAGATGGAGAGCGGCCGTCTGGGCGCTGAGTTGAAGGCGCAGGCGAAGGACCTGGCCGAGCCGCTGCAGAAGTGGGTGCAGCAGGACGACGCACGCCGTGATGCTGCAGCACAGGCCACGCGCGGAGATGCTCCGGCCGCTACTGCGCAACCCGCTCAACAGACTGCTATGCCGTCGGCTCCGCAAGCCGCTGCTGCACAGCCTGAGAGCGCGCCCCGCTCTGCTACTTCGGAAGCTGTCGCAGTTCCGGCCCAGCCGAGTGCTGAGCAACTCGCACGCGAGCAGGCAGCAGTGCGCCTGACGCAAACGGAAGCCGCTTACTCGAAGCTCGTAACGATGATGGACAATCCGCCGGGTACGTTCACGCATCGTGACAAGTCCTGGAATGAAGCGGCCATTCAGCGTGCGGCCGATGCAGTGCTTCGTCTGGACCCCGACTCAGTGGCCAAGCTGTCGCCTGAGCAGCAGAACCGAGTGGCGGGCTACGCGGCTTGGGTCGCGGAGAAGGCAGAATCCGGCCGACTCCCCGGCTTTGCCTCTGAAGCGGGTCAGGCTCGGGTGACTCAGCTGGTGGAGACTGCGGCGACCTTGTTGAAGCGGCTTGATGGTCCGCTTGCGCCAGCCGTCGCGGCGAAGCTCACGCTGGCCGATGAGATGCTCGTTGCACGTGAGACGCTGGACAAGCAGAACGCACGGAGCAGCTCGCCGACGCACGACCGGGCGACCGATATGGTGCGTCAGGTGTTCGGCCCGAACGAGGTGTCGGTCGCCAACGTGAAGAACATGGTGAAGAACGGTTCGAGCTTCACCCCGGCTGCGGTAGCGGAGCTTGACCCGCAGCTGCGCGCGAAGACGGTGGCAGCGCTTGAGCATCTCGCCCAGAGCGTGCGCAGCGGTGACCTCGGCACCCAGTTCAACAAGCTGCCGAACGACCTGCAGAAGGCTGTTCAGAATACGGAGAAGACAGTCTCCGCGTTGGTTCAGTCGCTGGACCCAGCGACGAAGGAGGCACTCACGGCGGCACGCGCCGAGCTCCGCGGAGACCCGTCGGCCGGCAACGGTGCAGATGCGAAGGCATCGTCGAAGCAGGCGGCACAGGATACCAGCGTCGACCGCTCGGAGAACACCCCGAGCGCCGGCAAGTCGGGCGGCCGCGGACTCGACCGATAAGCGTCAACATAGAAACCCCCCAAAGACACAAAAACTCTGTTGGGGGGTTTTTCTTACGGATTCTTTCTAAACGCCTGAAAATCCGCCAAATGTTTGACACTTGTGAAACTTAAGAAGAAGCCAATCTGGTAACCTTACAGCTCACTTGAAATAATGCTGTAGAACACATGACCTATATATGCGACCCGCGCACGAAAGGCGGTTCACGTGGAATCCGGGTGCGCGCCACCTCGGTTTCCTATATCGACCCCGATGGCCAACTCGTGAAGCGGGTCGGCAGCAGCACGGCCGACCGCATGATTACCCAGCTGATGAAGGCGGACGCCTCGCCTTGCGAGGAGCTCTCTGTCGGCGACTTCTATTGCTTCGCGGTCGTCGCCCAGGCGACTCAGAGCGTTGCGAACGGTGCCTGTGAGACGTTCTCACGGATATGCCACTGCAGCGTCCAGGGCGAACTCGTACCTTGCCTGATACAGGTCGAGCCCTACTTCACCGAGAAGACGCTGGCTGGCGCCAAGGTGACCTGCCTGAATGTCGTCACGGCGTAGCCTCTGAGCCTACGCCTGGCGGGTTGCGAAATCGCCATTTCTTGCCATTCGTTACAGCCGCATCACCCGACGGCGTTATCCGCTGATTCGTTGCCAGATTGCCGCAGTGCGCGCCGCCATCATGCCTGCGCAGAATACTCCGACGGTGAAGCTCAGTGTGCGCGCAGCCTCCCAGCTCTTTGGAAGCAGGACAGCGCCAGCCACGCTCAACGTGAAGAGCACCAGCAGCACGCGCGCCGCGCGCGGATGATACCGCCAGCCTGAAAGCGCTTCGCGGGGGTTGTCGTCGTCCTGCACCTTCTCCTGGCTGCCCGTCACTTGTTCCATCTCGTCTGAATCCTTTCTGGTGTGCGCGACATGGTGTCGCGGGTCTCTAGTGTGTCACCTGCTCAAATGCCTTCCGGACGCCGCCACTGGCTCTGATACCAGACATCGACCATGTCCGGATAAACCGCTTCGACCTGCTCCTTGAGCTGCTTGGCCACAGCCTGCTGAGCTGACCACGCAGCGTCTGTCTGCTTGCGTGCCGCATCAATCTTCGCTCCGTGCTCCACCTCGAGCTGCTTGCGCTTGTTCTGGAGCAGCGCAATGCGCGCGTCAATGTCCCAAAGCGCCCGGTCGCGCGCATCGAATGCCGCCGAGCGCACCGCGGTTGCTGCATCCAGCGCCGCCTGCTCGGGACTTTGGCTCGCCTTCTCTTCAGCCGCGTCGAGCGCCTCGCGATACGCCTTGCGCCGTGCATCGAATGCCTGCGTGCGCTCCTTCGTGGCGACCTTGTTCGCTTCCTTCTGCTCAGCCGTCAATCGGGCCATCGACCTACTCCTCGTGAAAACTATGGCTTTAGTATACCATAATTAAGCATCTTGCGCCATAGAGCTATACGGAATGTGTTAACATTCTTGAGGAAATATCATGGCTACTGGCCTTCTGGTCGTTGACGTTCAACCCGCGTATGCCGCAGTTTGCGATTTCATTGCGGGGAAAGTCGCGCAACGCATCAACAACACGGTCAAACCCGTGACCATCATGTGGGTCGGCGATGGACTGAGCAGCGACTGCGAAGGGGCCGTGCGAGAGTATCTGCGCGAGCACGGCGCTCGTGCCTCCCGGCTCGCACAGGCGCATTTCGTGGAAAAGGGTTACGCCTTCTTTCGCGGATGGATGGACCAGGGTGTGGCGGATGACGACATCATCAAGGTCGGTCGCAACATGCTGGACAACGGGCTTTACAGCAGCGAGGCCGTGAATCTCGAGGCGCTGTATGGCGACGACATTCCGGAGTTCCCGGAACTTGACCAGTTGCACCCCCCGCAATTCGACGACTCCCGGCTTCGCGGCCTTTCCGCGGTGGAGACGTGCGGCGGCGGCGCGAACGAATGTCTGGCCGAAATCGAACTGTGGCTGCAGATGCGACACCTGCCCTTCAAACGGCTGGACTCGCTGGTCTACGGCTAAACCAATTCACTGAGGAGAAAAACGATGAACAAGAACCAAATGCAGGCTCGTCAACGCGAACTCGAGGCACAAGCAGAAAAGGCGGCCGCGTCGTCGTCCAGTTCGATGTATCTCATCACTGGATTTTCGAATGCGTACCACCAGCGTTACGGCATGTCTCGCCGCCGTTCCCTGGTTGCCCTCTTCGAAGCGCACCCTCAAGCCCAGTTGCCGGTGAATAACAAACACCAGGCCAGCAGCATCAAGGACCCGGACCTTCGTTATCTGATGAAGAAAGGCGTGCTCAAGCAGATTCGCTTGGGTAACGGCCGCCGGCATCCCCTGAACCGGTCGTCACGCAAGTGCCAGTCGTATCTGGTGCTCGCAGACGCGTATCGGGTTGCGTGACGCGCAACAGCAAGAAACTCAAAAGCCCCTCAATCACTTGAGGGGCTTTTTCTTTGATGCCCGGTGTGCCGGTCATCGCACCCATACTGTCCAGGCGAAGGATGTAACGTTGTTCGTAAGCAGCGTGCCGTTAAATGAGTAGCCCCCGTAGAGATAGCTGGTGCCGCTCGTGTAGGCCAGCGGCGAGAACGCCCATGTGTATGCCGGATTGATACCCACCCGGTCGAAAGTAAGCGTGTTCATCCAGTATGACGGACTTGTCATGAATGTACTTTCGGGGTCGTGCGAGTTATAGAACCCGGAGGCGGACCGGTAAACCTGGTACGAAAGGCCAGTCTTCGGGCTGGTGACCTTCGTGACTGGAATATCACCCGTCGAATACGTCCAGTTCACATAGTCGAGCGCCGTTGCTGTCTCATCCTTACCGAAGGCAACCTGCGTGTGAGCCGGAATATACGCTGAAGCCAGTGCATACGATGCGCCATTTGTGCCGCCATTCCAGTTGGTCACCGGGTTAGCGCTCGTCTGCCGCACAATGCGTGTCCAACCACCGCCGTCCGAGGTCATATCGCAGAAGTAATTTCCAGCCGGCGTGGGCCCTGTGCCGTCGACATCGAGAAGATACGTGCCGCTCGGCGCGCCCGGATTCTTCGCCAGATAGTCCGCGCAAGACTTATAGGCAGTCACGTTCAGGGTGTACGCCTTTTGCTGACTCTTTGCGCCGTACGTGGCGGTGAGCGTAATCGGGAAACTGCCCTGCTGCGTTGGGGTTCCTGTAATGGTTCCAGCCGATGTGTCGAAGCTGAGTCCAGCCGGCGCGCCGGTCAGGCTCACGGAGAGCTGACTCGCAGCAAAGTTGTCCGTGGTGACCGTCACCAGGTTCTTCAGGTTGTAGGTGTAGCTGTTCCCCAAGTAGCTGGTTAGCGTCGCATCCGCGATAGCGATGCTGACCGCTGCAGCGACATTGACACTGTAGCTCTGCGCACCACCCTTCGCGTGGTACGTGGCCGTGATAGTGAAGCTCGATGCGCCACCCTTTGTGGGGACACCAGAAATCGTGCCGTCGCTGTTTAACTGCAGCCCCGGCGGCAGCGAGCCGCTCGTTACTGCCCAGCTGGCGTCAGCCGGCGTGAACGCCGAGTCCCCGGAAACGCTCACCAATGGTTTGAAGTCGTACGCGTATGCGACGTTTTGCGCCCCATCAGGCAAGGTGGCTGCGGCGAGAGCGACGTTGATGTCCGCGACGAAGACCTGGTACGCCTGCTGGCCCGACTTCGTCAGGTACGAGACGGTCACCTGAAAGCTCGAGGTGCCCGGTGCTGTCGGCGTGCCAGAGAGCTTTCCGTCTGCGCCCAGCGTCACGCCGGCCGGCAGCGCGCCGCCTGTCACCGACCAGGTTGCGCTCGACGCATTGAAGCTCGAATCGCCGGTGACCTGCACCAGTGGTTTGAAGTCGTAGGTGTACGCCGTACCCAGCTTGCCCGCGGGCAGCGTGGCGCCCGACAGGCCAACCGTGATGTCCCCGACGACGACCTGATACGCCTGCTGTCCCGTTTTTGTCTTATACGAGGCCGTCAGCTGGAAGCTGGCGTTCCCCGCAGCCGTCGGTGTGCCAGAGAGCTTGCCATCCGCGCTCAACGTCATGCCCGCAGGCAGCGCGCCGCCCGTCACTGACCATCGCACGTTTGCAGGCGTGTAGTTCGGGTCTCCCGTAACCTGCAACACAGAGCTGAAATCAAACCCAGAGTATGCGTGCCCGATGAGTCCAGCTGGGAGTGAATAGCCATTGAGCGCGACCTGAATCTTCGGTTGCGTGCTCGACGCGACGTGAGCCGGCGACGGCACGACGACGTAATAGTTATTCGCGCGCGCCACGCCGCTGGTGGCGCAGAGGGCGACGACGGCCGCGGCAAGGATGGACTTGTTGAACATTGAGGGCGCTTCGTGTTTGATATTGCACAGTATAGGGACGCACTTTCCCCGTACACGCCGCCCGATGCATAGCGCCGGCATCACTTCCCTGGCTGCCGGCCGTTGCACCACGCAGGTGCGAATTAGTTCACTATCGCACGCAGCCTGGAAAGCAGAAAGCCAAAGACCCCAGGTGGGGTGGCTGCAATTGTCGACGGGTTATCGGGTTGTGGTTCGGCTACCGGGGAGCGACCAATATGCGCATAGAAGGCGTCGACGACCTCGACCATATCCGCTGTCAGGTATTGCCGCGCACTGTTGACGACGGATGACGAAAGCCCGAAGCGGGCCTCCGCGATACCCCCGGCCATACAGGCGATGGTATCGGTGTCCCCACCTATGCGCGCGGCAAGCTCGATGGCGTGTTCCCATGAGGAGGCATGGGTTGCACACATCAAGGCGACGGGCACAGTGTGAAGTGCTTCCGTCGTGTACTCGTTGTGCTCGATGAGTTCTGTAAGCGCCACATCAAGCTTGTAGCCATAACGGGCAGCCAGGGATTGGCGCAGCTGCTCGCCATTCATGTGCTGGCGCGCGAGCCAGATGGCGCCCGCGATTGCCCGGGCGCCACGCAAACCTTCCGGATGGTCGTGTGTGACGGCGGCCGTCATCTCCGCGAGCGCTTCCGCTTCTTCGAGTGAACGAGCAAGCCAGCCGCAAGGCGACACGCGCATTGCGCCGCCGTTTCCCCAACTGTTGTACGGACCCTTGACGCTGTACACCCAGTGGTTGAACGCGCTTCCGTAGCCCAGGCCCGGATACCGTCTGCACCAGCGGCGAAGCGACTCGACGCCCGCGCGGTCGTCGCCCGCATGCATCAGAGCGTCCGCGATGGCGATGGTGCACACCGTGTCGTCCGTGATGGACGCGCCGTGCGTGAACAGCTCAAAGTCATCCTGCGAACACTGACCGCCCTCCCACGGGCAGCCGCATATATCACCCGCGATGGCGCCTAGCATGATGTTCGTGTGAAGAATAAACGTAAACTTAACAAAATCTTACTTAATGAGGGTGCATACCACGAAAGGCTGTTTCGAGCCACAGTACGCTCGGTAACTCTGCCCACCCAGCGACAGATTTACCCACGTGCTGCGCGAATTCTTTCCCTGGTCGACGGCTTTCTGACCGAACCGGAAACCGTTGTCGTCCACGAGGCGTGCGGCGTCCTGTCCGCGGAAGGCTTTCTCCCCCTGGTAGTACAGGAGCTTGCCCGTGTCACTGCGCAGAATCCATACGGGATACTTCGGCGCATAGCGATGAACCTCGCCCTTCTCAATGTGTTCGACCATCAGGTCCAGGGCATGCGTGTGTTCGGTGTTGTCATCCACACCGTTGAGCAGGTTAAGCAACTCGGTGGAATTGACCATCGCGCGCGTATTGACGTCGTCTGCGTGCGCACTAGCACAAACGCCAAGCCCCAAAGTTGCACTTGCGAATAGTTTCAGTGAATAACTAGCAATTTTGGCACCAATGGTCTTGACACCTTTAAGCGCAGGGCATACATTCCCGGGTAGATGGGAATTGCGATGTGGACGCAGAAATTGACGCTGTTGCATGGCAGATTCTCTTAAGAGCGTTCGTGCAGTTGGCGAAGTGTAAGTTCGACGAGTTAAGACTCTCACGGGTAGCGCATACATAGCATGCAATACACAGTTACGCCTAGTGACGAAGTCGTGAGTAGGTATAGCTCATTTTCAGTTCCTGGGGGCTCACGATGATGAGAGAACATTCGCCGCACATCCGTACTTCGCTTGAGGGACGGAGTGATTACCGACCCGGATATGTGAAGGGAAACAAACCCAATCATTCGCGACCGCAACGTTCGGTGAACGTCGGTCGACTGGGCGAAGCACTTGGACTGGATGTTCTGGGCGCCGCGCTGGGCCTGACCGAGGAAGCAGTGAACATTGTAATCCAGGGTCGAGGTCATGCGCGAGAGGACCAGTATTTCGTCCACCTGGTGCAGAAGTTGAAGGATGCGGGCCTGCCCAAGGGCTGGACCGAACAGGAAGATGCTCCGCTCCTGCCTGAATACCTCAAAGCTCTGCGTGAGTTCGCAGCAGCGTCAGACAACAAAGCCCCGATTCGCCGCACAAACTTCAAGCGCCTCGCCAAGGCTTTCAACGGCCGTACCGACGTGCTGGCTGAAGCGTTGCAGATGGTGGCGCCGAGTATCTCCAATGTGGCTGAAGGCCGTCTTGAATTTGACGATGGCCGCGCAGGCCACCTGAATCCCCGACTGATGGAGGCAGGCTTCCCTGATGGCTGGCTCGAGCAGGCCGAGCCGGAGCTCACAGACGCCATGCTTGCGGGGGTGGAGTCGTTGGCAAACGAAGAGGCTGAGCAGGAACTCGCTTCGCGCGACGACGATTTGAAGCACACGGAGGGCCAGGCATTTGTTGGCGCTCCGACTACATCTGTGCAGCCGGTGGCTGCCCCCGTTGATACGTCACAGGAGACCGTCATGGCTACATCGAAGAAAAGCTCCCCAGCAGCAACGCCAACATTTAACAAGCCGGTAGCTACGTTTGCGGCGGCGGGCATGCCGGGCGCAGCTCGACCGATGGCTCATCCGACCGCATCAGGAGCGAGAATTCCGCGCACCGTGATGGCAGGTGGTCGACCGGTAGGCGGCGCGGGAGCAAAGAAGGCGACCGCAGCGCCTGCAGCAGCGCCGGCAGCTCACGCCGTCAAGGCGGCTGCTCCTGCCCCGGCGGCAGCGCCCGCAGCAAAGAAGGCGGTCCCGACGGCAGCAAAGAAGACTGCAGTCCCGGCCAAGAAAGCACCCGCTGACAAGACGGCACACGCAGCACCGGCTGCGCAGACGCCGGTCGCAGCAGCAGTCTCGAGCAACGGTCGCGAAGGCGTCATCAGTAAGGAAGCTTCGATTGCGCGCGCGGAAGCCGTCGACAAGCTGTTGAATGGTACCCGTCGAGGCGTGAAGGTCACGCTCTGGCGCGACATTCTAGGCAAAGGCCTGCCCTACTGGGGCAACATCCGCCGTGGCGCGGTTCTGTTTCACGATGACCTCGCTGCACGCGTTGAAGAGGCGATGGGGCTGCCGAAGGGCTGGGCCGACAATCCGAGCTTCCCGCCGACTTCCCTGGCCGAGTGGGTGGTGAACCCAGAAGAACCGATTCCGACGCTTCTCGAAGCGCATGCTGGCGTGCAGGGCGCATCAACAACTGATGGCGAGCCTGCTGCCGCACCGGCTGCGGCGCCCAAGGCAACGTATCCCCGACCGTATGCACGAAAGACGGCACCGCGTCCTCCGCTGGTTACGACCACGAAAGCTCCTACGTCGGCTCCCGTTTTGAAGCCTCCCGTCTTCACGCCGCCGAATCAGGGCGACCTTCTGGCCGATACGCACGCAGCCCAGCCGGCAGCTCAGACTCCAGCTGCAGCCCAACCCGCCGCACAACCTGTCACCGCCGCGGTCGCAGCACCCGCACCCGCCCCGGTAGCCGCTGCCCCGGCCGGCGCGCATGGCCCGATGGTCACCGCCTTGCTCGCATTGATTGAAGCGCGCTCCGCGGCAGGCTCCCTCCCCGATGCCACCGTAATGAAGCTGATTCACACGCTGAGCGCGGCGTAACCTCGCGCAAGTCATCAGACAAAGCCTCTCCGAGGAAGGAGAGGCTTTTTTCATGGCGCCCGGCCGCCAGCGACGAGCGATTTACGCTATACCATTGTGAATGGCGATGGAGACCCGGACAGGACCGGCCATCGCGACGGTCCTAACCGGCCTCCTGAGCAGTACCTTTTGCACATGAGAATCCGCCTCTTCAGGCGGATTTTTGTTTTGGACTGGCGAGAACTCACGCAGCCAGCTTCCATTCGAGGTAGTTTTGCGGCAGCGGCAAGTCGTCGCGCAGCAGCGTGCGGACAATCATCAGCGCTTCGCCGAGCAAATTCAGGCCTTCCCACTGGCTCGGGTGCAGACAGCGCGGGTCCGATTCTTCAAGTCCGATACCCCAGATACGGTCGTACGGGCTCGCTTCGACGAGAATGCGACCTCCGGTCGCGAGCAGCTCGGCCTTCATCGCGGCGTTCTGGCTGAACTTCAGGTAACAGCCGTGTACCATGACCGCCAGACGATGCTTCGTCCACAACGATTCCTGATAGTTCCGGACCTGCCGGCCCATTGCTTTGAGCGTCTTCGGGTCCGACACCGTCAGCATCTCGGCCGCTTTGACCGTGTCGCCCATGATGTAAGCTTTTGCCCACATCATGAACTGCTCGGAATTATCAAACGACTGGCCGGTCTCGTCGACAAACGCAGCCGGGTGCCAGTTCGAGTAGACTTCAGGGGTGCGCCAGAACAGCACCAGGGAGTCAGTGGTTTTCATGTGGCGTGATGTGCAGTTCGAGTTGTTAGAGCAAAGTATAGCGCACTTAATCGTAAAACACAAATAACAACTAAAACGAACAAAGCGTCAGTTAACTATTCTTGTATCCGCCGAGGAAGACGTCAACCGCACGGCGCGCCGCCGGCTCGATGTCATGCACGGATAGCTCGCCGAGCTGGAGGAACAGGAACTTGACCTGAAACTCCGCTTCGAGCAGCGAGCACAGGTGCCGGGCCATGACCCAAGTTGGCGCGTCCTTCAGTACGCCGCGCTCAATGGCGCGCGCCATGAAGGCTTCGACAAGCGACTGGCTTCGCAGCACACCGCGTTCGTAGATGAGGCGGCCGAGCGCCGGGCTGCGCCCGACTTCCGTGATATTGAGCCGGCGCTGCGCCTGTAGCGGCGCGGAGTACAGGAAGCACAGCAGCTTCACGCCAAAGCGGTAAAGCGCCTCTTCCACGTGGTCGGCGTCGTGGTCGAGCGCCTCGTGCACCGCTCCGAATTCGTCTTCCGTGCATAGCGACATCACCTCGAAGAAGAGTTCCTCCTTCGAGGCGAAATAGTTGTAAATGGTCGCTTTCGAGCCGCCCAAGCGCGCGCTGATTTCGGTCATCGACGTGCGCTCGAAGCCCAGTTCACGAAAGGCGCGGCCGGCCTCCTCAAGAATGGCCTGGCGTTTGGCTTCGGTTTTGGTTTTCACTGCTCGAGGTCTCCTGAAAATGTACCGTTCGGTTCGCTTATAGCATATTTCACACTATACTATCGTAACTGAACCCGTCGGTTCTGTATAGCCTGATGAGATACCTTCAATGAACAGTAGACACGCCGCGGGCGCGCGGTCGGTTCCCGGCTTCGCCCCGCTCGTTATTGCGCTGGCGCTTGCCGTCGGCGGATGCGCGCAGCTCCCGGAGCTGGGCCAGCTCAGCCCGATGCGCACGGCAGACCAATCTGCAACTTCCTTTACCGCGCCCGCGGCGCAGTGGCCCACCGACAACTGGTGGACCGCCTATGGCGACGAGCAGTTGGACGCGCTCAACGCTGAAGCATTTGCCGGGTCGCCTGACCTTGCATCCGCCGCTGCGAAGCTGCGCCAGGCCGAAGCCGCCGGTCAGGTCTCCGGCGCACCGCTGCTCCCGCAGGTCGACGGCAGTGCCTCGGTCTCGAAGCAGAAAATGAGCAACAACTATCTCACCCCCGTCGCATTCACCCCTCAGGGCTGGCCAGACTATGGTCTCGCGTCACTCAACCTGAACTGGGAAATCGACTTCTGGGGCAAGAACCGCGCGGCGCTCGCCGCCGCGACAACCGAGATTGATGCGTCGAAAGCCGAGCTTGCACAGGCGCGCCTCGCGCTCGCCGCCGGCGTCGCTTCGAACTACGCGCAGCTCGCCGCACTCTTCGCCGAACGGGACACCGCCGCGCGCTCGGTGGAGATTCGCCGCAAAACGGTCACGCTTTTCACTGAACGATTCGAGAACGGACTGGAAACGCAAGGTAGCCTGAACGAAGCCAAGGCACGCCTGGCAACCGCTGAAGGCGGCCTCCTGTCGGTGGACGAAAGCATCGGTCTGCAGCGCAATCGCCTGGCTGCCCTCCTTGGCGCCGGCCCCGACCGTGGGCTTCGCATCGAGCGCCCGCGCGTGAACCTCGCTGATGGTCACGGGCTTCCCGCTGAACTGTCTGCCAACCTGCTGGGCCGCCGGCCGGATGTGGTGGCCGCCCGCCTGATGGTTCAGGCCCGCGAGAAACGCATCGCGTCGAAGAAGGCTGAGTTCTATCCGAACGTGAATCTGTCGGCCGCTATCGGCGTTCAGTCGCTCGGGCTTGGCATGCTCACGAAGGCGGGCTCGAGCATGGGCTCCATCGGGCCCGCGCTGTCCCTTCCGATTTTCACGGGCGGACGTCTGCGCGGCGAATTGCGCGGCACAGCGGCCGACTATGACCAGGCGGTCGCTACCTACAACGCGACAGTGACGCGCGCGCTGCAGGACGTCGCCGATGCCTGGTTGAGCCAGAAGTCGCTCTCCGCGCAGCTCGACAAGGCTCAGGAGGCATTCAATGCCGCGCAGGAATCGTATCGCGTCGCGAATAACCGCTACGAAGGCGGTCTCGCCAACTATCTCGAGGTGCTGCATGCCGAAGACACGCTGCTCGACAGCCAGCGCGCGCTCACGTCATTGCAATCGCGCGCCTTCACTCTCGACGTCGCACTGACCCGTGCGCTCGGTGGTGGCTATCAGAACGCTCCGCAAACCGAAACTCACAAAGCAAACTCGTAAGGATTTCCAGACATGGCAGCATCCATCGAAACAACCAAAACCTCCGCTCCGGATAACCGCCGGAAGAAGCAGCTCACCGTACTCGCGGCCGCGGTCGGCGTAGCCCTCGCCGGCTATGCCGCCTACTACTACCTGTATGCGTCGCACTATGTGTCGACCGACAATGCCTACGCCGCGGTCGAAGTCGCGCAGGTGACGCCGGAAGTGGGCGGCACGGTCGGTGCAGTGCTGGTGAAAGATACCGAGACCGTTCACAAGGGCGATGTCCTGGTGCGGATTGACCAGACTGACGCGAAGCTTGCGCTAGATGTAGCGGAAGCCGACCTGCAACGCGCCGAACGCAAGGTACGAGGCCTGATGGCCACTGACGGCAGCCTTGCCGCCCAGATTGATGCCCGCGACGCAGATGAGCGCCGTGCGCAGGCACAACTCGCGTCGGCGCAGGCCGATTTCGACCGCGCAAGCATCGACCTCAAGCGCCGGAAAGCACTCTCGAAGTCGGGCTCGGTGTCGGGCGACGAGCTCACGAAGGCGCAGAACGAATTTGCTTCCGCGCAGGCGAATCTGGTGGCAGCCAGGGCGACTGCCGCACAGGCGAAAGCGAACCGCTCGGCGGCCAGTGGCGAACGTGCTTCCAACGCCGCGCTGATTGCCAACACCTCGGTCGACGACAACCCGGAGGTGGCACTCGCCCGTGCAAAGCGTGACCAGGCGAAGGTGGACCTCGAGCGCACGATTGTCCGCGCTCCCGTGGATGGTATCGTCGCCAAGCGCACGGTGCAGCTTGGCCAGCGCGTGCAGGCCGGCACACCGCTGCTCGCGGTGGTTCCTGTGCAGGACATGCACGTGGACGCCAACTTCAAGGAAGTGCAGCTCTCGAATGTGCGCGTCGGCCAGCCGGCGACGCTCGAGGCGGACCTCTACGGTGGCAAGGTGACCTACCACGGCGTCGTCGAAGGCTTCTCCGGTGGCTCCGGCGCGGCGTTCTCCGCGATTCCCGCCCAAAACGCGACGGGCAACTGGATTAAGGTCGTGCAGCGCCTGCCGGTGCGCATCAAGCTGGACCCTGCCGAGCTCGCCGCGCATCCGCTGAAGGTCGGCCTCTCGATGGACGTCGAAATCGACACCCACAAGCAATAAACCGGGAGCGCAGTCATGAGTCGAACCTCACAGGCGCCAGCCGCTGCCGGCCAGGAGACCGCCCTTTCCGGCGGCGCTCTGTGGCTTGCCGCATTTGCGCTGGCAGCCGCCAACTTCGTCGCGGTGCTGAACCTCACGCTGGCCAACGTCGCGGTACCCCACATCGCGGGGTCGCTGGGTGCGGCGGCAAGCCAGAGCACCTGGGTCATTACTGCGTACGCGGTCGGCGAGGCCATGACGGTGCCGCTGACCGGCTGGCTGGCATCGCGCTTCGGCGCGGTGCGCGTCTTCTCCATTGCAATGGCCCTTTTCGGCCTGTTCTCGCTCGCGTGCGGCCTTTCGCCGTCGCTCGGCGTTCTCGTGGTCGCGCGTATCCTCCAGGGCCTCTGTGGCGGCCCGCTGATGCCACTGTCGCAAACGCTGCTGATGCGCATCTTCCCGAAGGAAAAGGTGGGCTCGGCAATCGGGATGTGGTCGATGACGACCCTGGTTGCCCCGGTTCTCGGACCGTTGCTAGGCGGATGGCTGTGCGATAACTACAGCTGGCACTGGGTGTTCGTGCTCAATGCGCCGTTCGCTGTGCTGTTTGCGGTGTTCGCGTGGAACCTGCTCAAGCGCTACACAGAACCGCTCACGAAAAACGGTATCGACGCGGTCGGTCTCGGTCTTCTCGTCATCTGGGTCGGCGCGCTGCAGCTCATGCTGGATGAAGGAAAGGACCTGGACTGGTTCTCGTCGGGCATCGTCGTCGCACTCGCCGCGGTGACGGTCGTCGGGTTCGTCGCCTTCATCATCTGGGAGCTCAACGATAAGAATCCGATTGTTGACCTGCGCGTATTCAGGCACCGCGGGTACTCGGTTGCGGTACTCACGCTGAGTCTCACGTACGCGGCCTACTTCGGCGTGAACGTGCTGACGCCGCAGTGGCTCCAGACGTACATGGGCTACACCGCGTTCCAGTCCGGCATGGCAACCGCGGGAACCGGTCTTGCCTCTTTCCTGATGGCGCCGCTGGTGACCAGGCTCTCGGCGAAGTTCGACAAGCGCGCGCTGGTGTTCTATGGCGTCATCTGGTTGGGCCTGATGACCCTTTGGCGCTCGGTCGCGACAACGGACATGGCGTTCGCGAATATCGCCCTGCCGCTGGCGACAATGGGTCTCGCCTTGCCGTTCTTCTTCATGCCGACCACGCAGCTGGCACTGGCGAGCGTGGGCCCCTCGGAGATGGCGTCTGGCGCAGGCCTGATGAGCTTCATCCGGACCCTGTCGGGCGCATTCGCTACGTCGGTCGTGACAACCTCGTGGAGTGACCGGATTACGAGCAACCATGCCGAGCTGGTAGGCCTGGTCGACTCAAGCACGCAGACAATGCTGAGCCAGGCCGGTATGACGGCGGACGCAGCCCTCCAGGCGGTCGACAACCTCGTCACAGGTCAGAGCGTCATGCTGGCGACAAACCAGATGATGGCCATCATTGGCGTCGCATTCCTGCTTGCTGGCTTTTTCATCTGGCTCGCACCGAAAGCAGAGCGTGCAATCGACCCGGCGGCCGGCGGTCACTGATACCAGCGGAGTCCGCAGTGAGAGCCCCACCTTTGTGTGGGGCGTTTTCATTTGGCACCGCGTTCATATACTCCAGTAGGTCCGCAAAAACCTGTCCGCGAGGCTTGCTTCGACAAGAGTGGTGAATCCTTTGCACACGTAACCCGTGTTTCAAATCCAATCCAAGCGCCTATCGGCCTTGTTTCGGTAATTCCTCGCAGCTGAGTCATTCGTTCATTGAACGCGATGAAAACCAAGGCCAAAGAATAGGAGTGTTGGAAAATGTCGTTGATTAAATCGCTGAAGGCACAAGCTGAAAACCTGATGGCCGGCCTGGTTGAAGAAGGCATCACGGTGACAAAAGGCAAGGCCCTGGACCTCGTGGCCCGGCAGTATGGCTATGTGAACTGGGACACGCTGTGCGCTGCCGTTCTGGCGGTCGAGAAGTCGAACCATGAGCCGACGCTTGCCGACCTGCAATTCCGCCCGATGCACGCCTGGGTCGAGCAAGGCGGCGACGTAAAATCCTACGTCATCGACACGTTTGAGGAAGAAGGTTTGGCGCTGCTCAATAACGAGAAGGCACTGACTGAGTTCCTCGCGCAGTATCCGAGCGTGTATGAAGACGGGTTGGATTCCGTGGCTCTTTGTCTGATGGGTGACGGTCGTGATGTTTCGTTCACGTTTCGCGAGCTGCTCGGTATCAAACCCGAGCTGGTCGATGGCAAGACGTACTGGTCGCTTGCTGACGGTAAGCGGGTTCTGAGCTTCGATGAAGAGCCGAACGCCCCGGAAGAGTTCGAGCTGACGATTCCGAAGGTAACGCGGTCCATCAAGGGCACAGAGTTGATTGCTCTGCGCTCAAGCGACGGGTCGTACTACGACCATTTCGCGATGGTGCCCCCGCACCTGAATGTCGAGAAGATGCGCACGAAGGTGTCAGACGGTTTGACCGAACTGAAGAAACGCGATGCGGCGTCTGGTGATTCTGAAGCCGAGTACACGGAGAAGGACGTCAAGGCGCTCATCGAACGCCTTGGCTGCCTGTGGGTCGCAAACCCGCATGAAGTTGGTCAAAGTTGGGATGCATCATAAGCAGTAAGCTCTCAAACGGCGTCGATTCTTCGGCGCCGTTTTTTCGCGGCGGAACAAATTTCGCGTGTGCTATGCTCGATTTTCAAGCATATCGGAGGAATTTGACTTGGACACGGCACAGCCCTTTGCTGACTTCGGTCGGAGACTGAATGAGCAGATGACACTGCATGGGGTGAAGGCAAAAGCCATCTCCATCAAGTTGCACGTCTCTCTGAACACCGTAGACGTCTGGCGTTCGGGTGAAAGCCTGCCCCAAGCGCCCAATGACGCGATGCTCGCAGAGATGTTCGACGTCACTCCGGGCTATCTTCTGTACGGAGAGGGTGAGTCGGCAGCGCCCAAGCACCTTTACAGCCCGGTGATGGCCGCCATCGAAAAATCGCTGGGCGAACTGATGGCACAGTGTGTGACGGACCAGGAGCTTCTGCCCGTGCTCCAAGGCCTACGCGAACTCATCGAAGTGAAAAAGAGGGATGCAACTTCCCGCCGGCAAGTATCGCACGCAGACGGACGTGGTGAGCCAACCGTCGGCCCCCGGCAGCGATGAACGATACTTTCGAGTTTTCCAAGAACCTTGAAGCCTTTCCCGAGGACCTACCTCGAAAAGGATGGCAGACGAAGTCGCTCGGGAGCGCGATGGCGGATTACTGGGTCTCCAGTGACGGACGCGTTGCGCGCCGCCAGTTTCTGAGCGACGACTATTTCGCGAGCGACACGGTTTCCTTCACGGCATATCTCAGTCTTCGCCGAAAAGGCCGCAGATTCGACCTGAAAGTGATTGTCGCGCACGGGCGCGTTGTGGAGATTCAACGCGAACGGGAGCCCGAAGCAGGCAAGGCGGTCGACGAGTGGACCATCCGAACGAGCGGCCCGGAGGCGGAACGTTAGAAGCTGGCGTACTGTAGCGCCGCTCGAAAAAGAAACGCCTCGAGGTCATCGAGGCGTCAGAGTGAAGCGAGCTGTATCAGCTCAGAATTTTCCAGTAACCGCGAAGGTCGGCTTCGTCAATTGAAAGCGATTCGAACATCTCACCTTCGGTGTAGCCGTCGCGAATCTTGCCTTCGATGTAGTCGACATTGGACTCGCTGAGCGATTCGAAAGGTTCCGTGTGCTCGTCGATGATGTTGAGACCCACGCGATAGCCCATCATGTCGCGTACCATGTCCCAGTTCTCCTCTTCTGCCGCATCCAGTTGTTCAGCGAGCGACTGGATGTACAGCGGCGCCGAGGCATCGCGCTCCGTCTTCGGAAATTCCAGACGCAAACGGCTGTCGCTCACGGGAGCCGCGCCGGGACCATTGAACTGGAGCGTCACCATGATGCCCGCGTCCTTCGCAAACTGCGTGACGAGGTTCTGAGCCTCGCCAAAAACGGCCTCTTCTTCGGGCGAAAAACCACCCGAACTGCGCAGGCGGCTTTGCTTTGCGAGCGAAACCAGTCGCGCGTTGAGCCGGCTCAACTCCGTGAGCAGCCGCACGACGCCTTCTGCGTCCGCATTGAAGGCATTGCCGATGAATGCAGCGATGAAAAGCAACGATTCCATTTTGAAACTCCTTGACCTTGATTGAGAAAGTGTTGTCCTGCCTTCGGTATAGCGAACTGGGCCGTCCCGCAAGTTCAGTGGTAGAATTCAGTTTTTCTTGCTATACGGAGTACAGCACTTCTGCTGCATTTCCGAGGAAACACACATGAGTAAGCTTCATTTTCGCTATGGCGCGATGGAATCGGCCAAGAGCGCGCACCTGTTGCTCATCGAGCACAATTACATGTCGAAGGGCGGCCGCTGTCTGTTGCTCACGGCCGCGGTGGATACCCGCTACGGCGAAGGCCTCATTGCTTCCCGCGTTGGGCTGTCCAAGCCGGCCCGGACATTCACGCCGGAGACCAACCTGTTCGATGTCGTGTATGAGTATCGCGAATCGGTTTCCGATGACGAGTTGGGAGCCGTCCTAATCGACGAAGCCCAGTTCCTCAAAGGTGAGCAGGTGCAGGACCTTCACCGCGCAGTTCATACGCTCAATGTCCCGGTGATTTGCTTCGGCTTGCGCTCGGACTTCCAGGGCAATCCTTTCGAGGGCTCGGCAATGCTGCTGTCGCTCGCGGAGGACCTCGAGGAGCTGAAGAACGTGTGCGCATGTAAGTCGAAGGCAACCATGAACATGCGCGTCGACGCCCAGGGCAACCGGGTGCGCTCCGGACCACAAGTCCTCATCGGTGACGCCACGTACCGTCCGGTATGCGGCGCGTGCTTTTACGAATGACCTCTCCGTCCCGGCGAACCTCACGGTTTGTCGGGATTTTTCATTCGCACGAACGCCTGCCGGCACGCTATACAGGGCGTAGGCCCAATACAACCGAACGAGGAAAAACATGAGCATCAATGATTCGCGTGACCAGATTTCAGACGAACAGGCACTGGCAGACGCCGTCAAAGCGACTACTGCCAACCTGCAAAGCATCGGCGATAGCCGCCGCGTTGACGAGGCCGTGTACAACTGGCTGAAGAGTTTCAGCATCAGCATTCCCGAAGCCGCGTCCGAGCAGCTGTCCGGCGTACTACAGGCCATCGTCGAGCGCGCGCGTGCCGGCAAAGACCGTCCGACGGATGCCGAAGTGCGTGCGTCGCTCGAGAACCGCAACAAGTTCGCGCAGGAACACAACGCAGTACCCGGAACGACGCGAAAGCTGCGTGTACTGGACCTGTCGCTACTGCCGGAAGTGATTGTCAAGTAAAAGACATCGCTACGGTGTCTCTCAAAATCCCGGCTTTGGCTGGGATTTTTTATTTCCCGCTAGGCAGCCCGCGGATGTGCAGGTGAGTCTTCACTATCCTCGTGGACTGGCGCCGTCCGGAACCACTCAAACCGTGCCGCGCTGGGGTAGAGCAGCAACGTTCCACAAAAGGTATCGCCGGTGATGGTGTCCCGGTGGTACAGATTGGGGAACCCACCCACGAAGCGGCCACCGGGAATGTTCTCTACGAATCGTTGCGTGCCACGAAATCGCGCGGGGATATTGTTGATGTCGTCGATTACGCACTTCCCCTGAACAAACTTGCTGACGTCGTGCCATTCCGCAGCCTCCGACGTGAGGAATACTGTGCCGCACACCCTACCCTTCCCCGCCGGATAGTACCCGGTGAACATTGTCGGAAACGCCCCGACGAAGCCGCGCTTGTTGACCGCATAGTCGTTGGTTACACGCATCCAGCTGCCAATATCGTTCAGAAAGCTGTCGTCGTCACTGAGCTCGCCGTACGGAACATCTTCCCAGACCACGCCTGGGCCGTTTACCACGAGGCAGCCGCTGTAAAAAAATCCGTTGGTCCAGTCGACACCTTGCTGAAACGTCGGAACTGGCCAGCCCCAACCCGGGCCAGGCTCGATATAGTCGGCCAATGTTCGAAAGAGCTGCATGTATTCATCCGGGTGTTCCTTCCAGAACGGCACAGGCAGGATGTCCATATGTCCTCCATCTGGTTCATTTGCCAAACCGACGAGCAATGCTGCGCATGCCTTCCTGACTATAGGTGACGCCAGCAAAAAAGCGCACCCTAGTTTCGCCAGCACATCCGTAGCAATCCCTTAAAACGCTCTGCGAAGTCGCGAGATTTTGCGCTTACTAACTCGTCCGCATCCATCGGACACAGTATATCGTGTAACACGTAGTTGCCATATTGCGCTTTTGACGATATACTTAAACATATCAACATGACCGAGCAGTCTCAGTGAACACCTCTTACATCAACCAGCTCCCCGCTGAATGGGAAGCTATGTCCGCGATTTTCGTCGCGATGGGCGACCCGCAGCGCCAGCGCCTGCTACTCGCCTTCGAGCCGGGCGAGAGCCTCACGGCCGGCCAACTCAGCGAAGCCTCGCCGCTGAACCGCACCACCGTTTCTCACCACCTGAAGATTCTTCGCCAGTCCGGCGTGCTCGGCTCACAAAAGGTCGGGAAAGAAGTCTTTTATTGGGTCAAGCGCGAAGACATCGCCGCGGCCCTCACCAACGTTCTGAATTTCGTGAAGGCCTAAGGAGGCCCATGTTCCGCAATCTGCTCAAAGCATTCCTGCGCACGGTATTCGGCGCGCTCTATCGGGTCCGCGTTCGCGGCAACCTGAAGGCGTTCGAGGATAACGAGCGTACGCTCATTATCGCCAATCACGAGTCCTGGCTTGACGGCTTACTTCTAGGGCTTTTCCTTCCTGGCAACCCGGTGTTCGTCGTCTACACGGGCATCGTGGGTCGTCCGTTCTTCCGGCTCGCGCTGTCGCTGGTTGACTACCTGAAAGTCGACACGACCAGCCCGATGGCCATGAAGAAGGTCATCGAACTGCTGAAGACTGGCCGCCCGGTCGTGATTTTCCCGGAAGGTCGTCTAACGACAACCGGGGCGCTGATGAAGGTGTACGACGGTCCCGCGTTCGCGGCGCTGAAGAGCGAATCGACGGTCGTCCCGGTGGGAATGGATGGCGCCGGCCGCACGTACTTTACGCGCCTCAAGGGCACGCACCCGCGCTCGTGGTTCCCGCAAATCACGCTGACGGTGTTGGAACCGACGCGCGTGACGACTCCTGACAACCTGAGCGCACGTGAGCGCCGCCGTCTGGCGGGTGAGTCGATGCGCGCCATCATGCAGAACATGATGTTCAACAGCGCCGACAAAAAGACGCTGTACCAGACGTTCGTGGACGCAGTCGACCGCCATGGCCGCGACCGCGAAATCATGGCTGATGTGAAGCAGTTTGAGAGCCCGGTGAAGACGGACAAGGCTGACTTCAATCTGCGTGAACGCGCGCTGATGGCGATGGGCCTGGGCATTTTCGTCAACCGGATGATGCATGACTACACGTACGGGGGCCTGCTCAAAATGGTCGTCGGCCTCGGACACGTAATCAGCAAGTACACCGCAAAGGGTGACGTGGTGGGCGTGTTCCTGCCGAACGTCGCGCCTACACTGGGCGTTGTCGTCGGCGCGGGCTCGCGTGAACGCGTTCCGGCTATGCTCAACTACAAGGCGGGTGTTGCTGGCGTGATGGATGCCTGCACCGCCGCAGGCATCAAGACGGTACTGACGTCGCATGCGTTCGTCGAAAAGGGCAAGCTCCAGGCTGAAATCCAAGCCATGGCCGACGCCGGCATCAAGGTGGTCTACCTGGAGGAAGCGCGCGCCAAGGTGACGCGGCTGGACAAGCTCGTCATCGCGATTGGCATGGCATTTCCGCGCAGTGTCGAGAAGAACGTCGACGTGGACCGCGCCGCCGCCATTCTCTTCACGTCGGGCACGGAGAGCAAGCCGAAGGGTGTCGTGCTGTCGCATCGCGCCATCGCGTCGAACATCGCTCAGATTCGCGCCGTCTACGACTTCAACACTGACGATAAAGCGCTTAACGCTTTGCCTATTTTCCACTCGTTCGGTCTGACGGGCGGCCTGCTGCTTCCGATTTTCAACGGTATCCCGCTGGTGCTGTATGCGACGCCCCTGCACTACCGAATCATCCCGGAACTCGCTTACGACAAGAACTGCACGGTGCTCTTCGGCACGAACACGTTCCTCGCGAACTACGGCAAGCAGGCGAACCCGTACGACTTCCACAAGATGCGCTATATCGTCGCCGGCGCCGAGAAGGTCACGGATGCGGTGCGCAAGCTGTATGCGGAGAAATTTCAGAAAGCTTTGTATGAAGGTTATGGGGCGACTGAGACTGCACCGGTCATTGCGGTGAACACGCCTAAGGCATTTCGCGTGGGCACCGTCGGCGAGTTCCTGCCGGGCATCGAGTTCAAGCTCATCCCGGTGCCGGGCATCGAGCAAGGTGGCGCGCTGCACGTGAAAGGGCCGAACGTCATGTCGGGCTACTACCGGTTCGAAAATCCGGGCGTGCTCGAAGCGACGTCCTCTGAAGTGGGCGAAGGCTGGTACGCCACGGGCGACGTCGTGAAGGTCGAAGACGGCTTCGTGTCCATCGTCGACCGCATCAAGCGGTTCGCCAAAATTGGCGGGGAAATGGTCTCGCTCTCGATTGTCGAGAAGCTGGCTGAAAACGCCGCCGAAGGCATGCACGCAGTGACGACGCAAGTGGACCCGAACAAGGGCGAGGCGCTCGTGCTGTACACCGTGAGCAAAACGCTGAAGCGCGACCTCATGAGCACCGCGGCCCGCGAAATGGGTGTGAGCGAGTTGCACGTGCCGCGCAAGATTATCGTGCTCGACGCTCTGCCGCTGCTGGGCACCGGCAAGACCGACTACGTCACGCTCAAGCGGATGGCCGAAGCAGCATGAAGCACTGGCTCATCAATCCGAATCACGTCACCCTGCCGCGCCATCTCGTTGAGCATGAACTGATGGCGCGCGTCTGGGACGGCATCGACCCAATGCAAGTATGGGACAGCCATGCGCACCTGGCCGGTGTCGGCGATAGCAGCGACGGTCGCGGGGGTGCCTGGTTCAATCCAAAGATGAACAGCATCATCCACCCGATGTTGTGGCTGCACAAGCAATTCATCATGAACGCGGGTGGTGTGCGTGACCCGAGCGACGGCATCGACCAGCAATACATCGACCGCATGCGCGAGTTGCTGGCCGGCATGCCGGCGGGCGTGAAAATCATGTTGCTGGCCTTCGACTATGCCCACGGCGAAGACGGCAAAGCCCGCCTGGACGAATCGACGTTCTTCGTGTCGAACGACTACGCCGCGGACGTGTGCCGTCGCTATCCGGATTCGTTCGAATGGTTTGCCTCTGTACACCCGTGCCGACCTGACGCGGCGGATGAAGTGCGTCGCGCCGCGGCCGCCGGCGCGCGCGGCATGAAGTGGCTGCCGTCGTCGCAACTTATCGACCCGGCATCGCCGCTGTGCAAGCCGTTCTACGAGGCGATGGCGGAGACAGGCCTGGCGATGGTCGCGCATGCGGGTGCTGAAAAAGCGGTGCCCGGCGGCCGGCAGGAGGATGGCAACCCGCTGAAGCTGCGTTATGCGCTCGACGCGGGCGTGAAGATTATCGTCGCGCACTGCGCGTCCGATGGCCATGACACCGACCTCGACAAAGGCGCGAGCGGACCCGTCGTGAAGAGCTATGAACTCTTTGCCCGAATGATGGATGAGTCGCGCTACGAAGGGCTGCTTTTTGCCGACATCTCGGCGACGACACTCCTCACGCGAGGCTGGGCGTTGCGCGCGGTGCTCGAACGTCCCGACTGGCATCACCGCCTGCTCAATGGCTCGGATTACCCGCTGCCCGGCGTCATGCCGATGAATTCGCCGCGCGCGCTGGCGCTGAGCCGCGTGCTGGACAGCGAGGTCGTGCCGTTTCTTTGCGAACTCAAGCAGTACAACCCGCTGCTCTACGACTTTGCGGTAAAGCGCTTCGCGCGGTCGAACGGGCACACCTTTCCCGCCAGCGTTTTTGAGACGCGGCGCTTTTTTGAGGAGAACGAGGCATGAGCTTCAAATCGCATTTCCGCAGCACGCATATTCCGCAATTCAACTATGCTCAAGGAGCAAACATGAATACCAATCAGACTCACCTGCGCCCGACCGGCGCGTTCGTCGGCGCAGCATGGGCCAGTCTCGTCATCGGCATGGGCGCGTACCTCCTCGGCCTCTGGAATGGTCCGATGCAGCTCAACGAAAAGGGCTTCTATTTCGGCACGCTGATGCTCGGGCTTTTCGCTGCCATCTCACTGCAAAAGACCGTACGCGACCGGCTTGAAGGCATTCCTGTCACAAACGTCTACACGGGCGTGTGCTGGACGGGCTTGGTCATCGCGCTGCTGATGCTGACCGTCGGGCTCTTCAATGCGACTTTCGACCTGAGCGTCAAGGGCTTCTATGGCATGTCCTACCTGCTGAGCTTGTTTGCTGTGGTGACGGTGCAAAAGAACGTGCGCGACCTGCAGGCATTCCGCGACACGGACCCGGCGCCGGCGCTCGAGTCGGACTCGCGCATCGACGAGGCTCAGTAACATGCAAGCCGCCGCGTCCCGCGGCCTCTGGGCAGTGCTCAGCGCGCAGTTCCTCTCTGCGCTCGCCGACAACGCACTGCTCTTTGCAGCCATTGCGCTACTGAAGGCGGCCAACGCGCCAGACTGGTACACGCCGCTGCTCCAAGAGTGCTTCCTCCTCGCGTATATCGTGCTCGCGCCCTTCGTGGGTCACGTCGCGGATGCCTGGCCGAAAGGCCGCGTGATGCTGGCGGCAAATGCATTAAAGCTCGCCGGCGCGGGCGCCATGCTCGCAGGCGCGAATCCTCTGCTCGCGTATGGCTTCGTGGGTATCGGTGCGGCGGCCTATTCGCCGGCGAAGTACGGCATTCTCAGCGAGCTCGTCACGCAGGACCGTCTTGTGAAAGCGAATGGCCTGCTCGAAGGCTCCACTATCGCGGCAATCCTGCTTGGCGTTGTGCTCGGCGGCTACCTGGCTGACCAGGGTGCGCAAATCGCGGTCGGATTCACTGTCGTCACGTATTTTCTGGCTGCACTGGCCAACCTGCGCATTCCCGCGCTCGTGCCTTCATCCGCTCGGCGACTGCGCTCGCCGGTGACACTGCTGCGTGAGTTCTGGGGCGCAGTGGTTACCCTGATGAAGCACCCGGACGGTCGGTTCACGCTGCTGGGCACCAGCGTCTTCTGGGGCACCGGGAGCACGATGCGCTTTCTGCTCATTGCCTGGGTGCCGCTTGCGCTCGGTATTACCGGCACGTCCGCGCCTGCCAATCTCAGCGGTGCCGTGGCTGTCGGTATAGCCGTCGGCGCCGCGGCAGCCGCGCGCTTCGTGACGCTCGACAAGGTTAATCGCGCGCTGCCCGCAGGTCTTGCACTGGGTGTGCTGATTATGGCGTTCGCGCCGCTCACAAATCTGCCCATAGCCGTGGTCCTTCTCGTGCTGATTGGAGCCTGCGGAGGGTTCTACGTGGTCCCGCTCAATGCGTTACTTCAGGAGCGTGGCCATCAAACGGTCGGCGGGGGCAGCGCCATTGCGGTCCAGAATTTCATCGAGAATCTGATGATGCTGCAGCTCATCGGTATCTACACCGCAATGACCCATGCGGGCCTTCCGACCGTCTGGACTGCGATTTCCTTCGGCGCGCTGGTACTCGCCGCCATTGGAGCCCTTGCTTGGGCCCGACGCGCTACCACTCTGCGAGCGCAGCCCTGCTTGTCGCGCGAATAAGAAAACCGCCAGCGCATGCTGGCGGTTAGAGGTGGGTTACAGGTTCAGCAGAGCCGAACCCAGTTCCTTTCGTTGCTCCGCATTGAGGTGGCCATCCGGTACGAAAGCCCACGCCGCGGGCCGGTCATTGATGACTTCGCTAGCCGGCGGCACAGCGAAAAGCACACCCGGGAACTTCTCCTCGAGGGGCTTCATCCCTTCCAGCAGCGCATAGACGACTTCGTCGTGCGGCTTCAGCGTCGCAAACCACTCCGCGTTGCAAAGCTCCTTCTGAGGCGTCTCACTCTCGATGGAGCAAAACTCAGCTTCGAACAGAATACCGAACTTGCCATCCTTTCGAACAACGAAGGTAGCTTCATCCCACATCTGTTCGACAAGTCGCGCGAGAAGTGCCTCGTCATCGACGAGTAGTTCGAGCGGCTTATTCTCTTCGTTGTGGTAGTTCAGTTCGCCCCAGCGGTCGGTCAGGTTCTGGCTGATGTGCCAGTCCACCTCGGTGCCTTCCGTCGTCGCAACCTGCACGCGCACCACAGGGTCGACCACGTCACGAGGAACGCGGACCTGAAGCTCGGTGCCGGCCGGATAGCCGACCTGGTCGATGTCCTCATAGGTCACCGCGACCGCGCCGTTCTCTTCGACTTCAACCTTCGAAACACAAGCGAATTCAAACTTGGCGCTTGGGTGATTTTTCAGAAACGGACACGAGCACAGGTCAACACGGTTGCCGGCTACGAGGTTTTCGACTTTCTTCGGTGCGAGATTCACGATGTTTTCTCTTCGGTAGTTAACTACGGGTTAGGCGTATTGCCTCATCCCGTATAGGCCTAGTTGGCATAATACGTGTTTTATGATATGTTAACTTACCCACAACAGGGAGACCTCCCGAATGAGTTTCTGGATTTTCGCCATTATCCCGGCGTTCGTAGTTGTCTGGCTTTGTTTCAGAGATGGCCCGAACCATCCGAACGCCAAGCTGATTGCATTACAGGAATATCGCTTCCCACAAGTCGTTCTCGACGTATTCACCAAAGAAAATCCGCACCGTACGCCGGAGCAGCGCCAGCTCGCGTTCCAAGGGCTCAAGGAATATTTCATCTTGATGCTGCTCGCGCAGCAGGCCGGTCGCAAGGCCACGCTCGGCATGACCTCGGTGCTCATCGACGACGCGTGGCACGCTTTCGTGCTCTGCACGAAGCAGTACGAGGATTTCTGCCTCAAGGTGTTCGGCAAGATGATTCACCACTCGCCGAATCCCGCCTCGCGCCCAGGCGCAGTCGACGCAAACACGACGTTCACCCCCGACGTGATGAACACGTGGGCGGCGTATCGTTACGCAAAGACGCAACACCCGGACTCGTTCCGCTCGGTCAACGACACACCCCTTCTCTTCGGTCTGGACTCGTATGTCGGCCTTGATGACGGATGGTTCTGGTCGACGGACGCGCTGCGCTCGCTCGAGGACCAGTCGCGGCGCAATGCTGAGGCGGCAAGCGAAGCCCGCCGCAAGGAAAGCGACTCGAACAGTTCGTGCAGCAGCTGTGCCGCCTTCATGTCCGTCTCGGAGCTGAGCAGCGCCTCGGAGAGTTCGCGCTCCACTGAGGTGTCGAGTTCGAGTCATTCGTCGCATAGCCACTCGTCGAGTTCGTTATCGAGCAGTCATCACAGTAGTCATAGTTCGAGTTGCAGTTCCTCGAGCTCCAGCCATAGCTCGTCTCATTCGTCGCACAGCAGCTGCTCCAGTCATAGCAGCCATAGCAGCTGCAGCAGTCACAGCAGCTGTAGCTCAAGCAGTTGCAGTTCGAGCAGCTGCAGTAGCTGCGGCGGCGGAGGCGACTGATGTCTGAACAGGCGAAAGAACTGGACCCCGCCCGCGCGCGCTTCATCAAGTTGAGTGCGGCGGTCCGATACTGGGAAGACGCTCGCATCAACGGCGTGGAAGATGTGGATGGCAGACTGGTGCCGCATCGCTGCGGTGAGCTCTGGTTGCCCATTATCGACCTGACGGATGGTCGGTTGCTGGACTGGCCTGCTGGCGTTGAAGCGCGCATCCACTACAAGGTGTGTGACGCCGGCGAATACTTTTTGCTGAATGAAAACCGGCAGCGCATCGCGAAGTGGAAAGGCTTCTATGTGCCGGACGACTACCTCTGCGTAGGCGACAGCGGCCATGGGGACTACATCATCTTCAATGTCGGTCCGGATGGCTTAATTCAGGGCTGGCGGAATCCGGGTGTCGACATTGAGCAGTGGGCGCCGTGCTGATGGCGCAAGCTCGCTGACTCGGGCCACAGATGGCGCGAGTGTAAGCGGGCACCGCCGCAATCACATGCTGGTCGCTTTCCAGGCTAGCCAGCTCTGGAAGTTCTGGTCTTTCGGCTCGGGCAGCCACTCCTCGTAAAGCGAGGGCCGTGCGGCTGCGAGCCACTTGCAGAATAGCACCAGATACGGCGTACCCAGTTCTCCCGCCTTGAACATGATGCGGTCCTCCGGCTTCGCATCCAGATGCGCCTGTGTGAGCGCGTTACGCTCGTCAGCCGGGAGACTTTGCAGGGCGGTCGCAATCATGGTGCGCTGGTGCGTGCTGAATTTTGACTGCAACGCTTCCATCCGCTGCGATTCTGTTTCCTTCTGCTGCTGCTGTACCGCCTGCTGGAATAGCCTCGCCTCATCGTCCGCGGTCTGAGCCTCTCCTTTGCTGACGTTGCCCAGGATGCCGTTGAAAAAGGCCTTGCGCGAGTAGACCTTGGAGCCCTTCGCCTGCACCCGCTGTTCGGCCTGCGGTAGTCGTTTCAGCGCCTCGGCCACCTGGTTGTAGGGGTACAGCTGGCTCATCGTCGAGATGTCCTTGTCGGAGTAGCCTAGCTCCTCTAGTTGCTTGATAGCCGCGGGCGGCCAGCCGAGGGGCAAATCGAACGAGCCCTGGACCTTTTCAATGAACCGGAACTGGAGCCGAACCACCTTGCGGCCGGAGTGGCTTTCCTTCATTTCGACGGTATGGTTCAGCGCAGGGTGGCTGTTCAGAATAGCCAGGCCCGGCACCAGGTATCGGCGCTTGAAGTCTTTGTAGTCGACGACCTGTTTAACGCCTTTCGGACCCTCCTGCACGAAACGGCACCGGCCCAGAATCAGTTCTATCCAGTCGGCAACGTCCCATCTCGGCGTGACCTTTGCCGTCGTGCCAATGTAGCGCCAAACGTTCTGGTAGAGGCCAAAGGCGGCTTCGTATCCGGGTCCGCTGCTGGGCCCAATGCTGCTCATGACGGCCCATGAAAGGTCGGCGTACATTTTGGGGTCGAGAAACCACAGCAAAATCTCGGGCTCGAAAGCAAAGCGCGTGTAGCCTGCTTTGCGGCCGACCCCTTTGTCCCGGCGAATCAGGAAAGGCGCAACGGTCTCGTACTCGATTTGGCCGTCTTCACCCATCACGTTCCAGATGAACCGCTGACCAACCATTTCTGCCAGGGTTTCGTGAACGCGCTCGAGGTTAGTCGACAGCAGCCCCGCCATCCGCGCCAGTTCCTTGGTGCGAATCTCGAACAGGGGCGTTGCCCGGTCATCCCGGATTTTGCGGATGAGCTCTTGCGATTCTTCCTTGCCGCGCGAGCGCAGGTCCAGTTGCACTGCCAGCGGCAAGGCTTCCATGAGCTTGCGTGCCGAGAACTTGAACGAAGCGTCGCGCTTCTCTGGCACCGCGTGGATTGCTGCGACCGGCTTGCGATATTTGTTGGGCGTCGCGGGCAGCAGGAGTTCATCCGGATGAAACAGCTGGCCATCCGTGCGTATCGACTGCTCGTCCGTGGCCAGGATGTTGAACTCCTCGCTTTCAGCGTCGCCTTCGACGATGCGCAGCAGATGCTCCGGCTCTTTGGGTCCAGCCTGCTGGCCAACCAATCCCTGTGGGACGTCTGCATCAGGATTGGCGTGGGTACGTTTTTTCACCTTATTCGCTCAGTGGTGGCAGCAATCAAAATCTGAGTGCCATCATAGCCCCGCCGTGAGGCTTTCAAAAGCCCGAATAAACCACCATTCGTGGGGTCATATTCCGAAACGCCACCATCTTGCCTATTTTTTGGGCGGGCTATTCCGAAACGCCACCATCATTCCGAAATGCCACCAAACTTCTGAACTGCCACTTTGGGCAACGGACCCGCCACCTTGCCTATTCCGAACCGCCACCAACGGGCCGCGCAAACGCCACCATACCCCTGCACAAACGCCACCAACATGAATATAACGGCTTGATTCTAAAGCCATTATTTGGTTGAAACAGTGAAACGTAGTATGAAACGTTTACAACCAGCCCCGTCGTGTTGTCGAGAAAACCAACCCACAACACCCTCTGCATTACGGGCACCAACGCAGACCTGGAGTGGTAACTAAACAACACAGACAGGATGAAGTATGAAGCGTAGTCGCCTGATTTCTAAGCACAATTTGGCTATGGTGGCGTATCGGAATACGGAAGGTGTATGCCGGCGCTAGGCAACTAGGGAAAGGTGGCGTTTTGGAATACGCAACAGATATTCCAAGTAGCTAAGAATACTGCGAATACGCTCACAATATTCGGACGGACTCCAAGCTGGTAACATTCGTTCTATGGCTGACTTAAAGGACCCGCGCGGAAAGCACCTGCTAGGTGAGGCGGTCCGACTGCTTGTGCAGTCGGGCGCTGCTGGCGCGACCATTGCCGATTTCATCAGCGAATACTCAAGCATCCTCGAAGTCACCCTGGCCCCAGCACCGCCCGTCGCCGAGCCGGACATGAAGGCCCAGATGAAGGAGGCGCTGAAAGAGGCGCTCCTGGAACTCGCGCCGCCGGCGCAACGCACGCGAAGCGACCTGCGCAAGCGGGTCTACGCGTATGTCGACGGGGCAAAGACGTCGCTCTCGCTCCGGAAGGATATGGTGGAGCGCACAGTGGAGGCTGTGGGGCAGCCGAAGGCGCAGGAGCTGGTTCAGGAGTTCGCCAATTCGAAACCGGCGGGCGTTAAAAACCGTTCCGCCTGGGTGGATGAGCAACTGCAGCACCACTTGCTACTCATCAAGGCTGAGGCCAGCCTGACCGGGAAAGCGGCGCACTAGGACCCGCGCCGCCGCCGGCTTAGTGAAACGCGAGAAGCGTTTGCGTCGACGAGATGAACACCGGCGTTTGGGGGCCAACATACGCCCCTTCGATGTTGAAGTCGAAGAACTCCTCGGCCTCGTCGCGCTCCATGCCATCACGTTCCATCAGGACCTGAACGACCTTGTCGCGGTCATAGCAGACCGCCTGCTGCCGGCCGGCCCCTGACACCAGACCAACGATGGCGACATCCATCGCGGGCTCCAGCAGGAGGAAAGAGCCGTCCATCGCGTCGATGGCTGCGCGAATCGGTGAGAGTTCTTGCGACATGTGTTCGCTCAGAGTGAAATTTTCACATAGTATACTATTAAACGCTACATTTGACAATGAAGGCCGCGACGCGCGGCCTTCATTCATCGCATCCGACCAGGCTTTACAGCCCCTTCCCGTTCAGCTGTACCGTGTTTTTGATGCCGCCCACGGTGATGCTTAGTGTTCCCTGCGGGCGTGCGCCCGTAGCCGTCGGCGTGAACAACACGTTGATGGTGCAGCTCGAATTCACGAGAATGATGCCGCCGCAGTTCGAGCCAGCCGCAAGCGAGTATTCGGCGGTGTTGCCAGAAATCACTGGGGTATCCGTGATGATTTTTCCGGCACTGTTCGTGGTGATGGTGTAGGTGGACAGCGACCCCTTGCCGACCGTCGTGTCCTGCACGGCAGTGACAGTCTTGAGGGTGACGTCAATCGGTATCGTCGGATAGGTGAACGGAATCTTCACCGTCGCGCTGGCACTATTGAACGTGACCGCGCCCGAATAGGTACCCAGCACCCCACTCTGTCCGCGAACCAACGTCGTGCAACTTGCGCCAGCATTGAGCCGGTTCACGCACGAATTGTTTTGCAGCGAAAACTGGAGTGTTGCTCCGTCGTAGGCGATGCTCGAATTCAGATGCTCGGCGGCCGCTGTGCCCGTGTTCTTTACGGTCACCGAGATGTCCTGGAACGCATCGTAGACGTAGCTCGTATACACGTAGTGGTTGTTGTACGTCAACGACGTAGGCGTGGCAACAAGCACCGCAGTTCCAGCAGTTGCTGACACTGATTTCGATACAGCACTGCCCGCCGCCGTCACCGAAATCGTGGCCTGAGGGCGCGCGCCTGTGCCCTTCGGCGCAAAGTTCAGCGTCGCGGTACAGCTGCTGTTCGCTGCCAGCGAACTCGCGCACGTCGTGCCGGTCAGGCTGAATTCGCTAGTGTTGCCCGTCAGGCCAACCGAGCCCAACGCGACCGCGGAGGCAGCCGGGTTGTAAAGCGTCATCGTGATTGCACGAGACTCGCCTTGCTCCACGACGCCGGACACGCCGCCTTGCCAGCTGATGGCAGCGGGCGCAACACCGGTTCCGCTGAGCGGGATGCTCAGGGTGTACGGCTGAGGTGTTCCGTGGCTGTACGAAATCGGGCGCGTGTACGTGGTCATGGAGAAGTTCCCCTTGTACGTTTTCGCAGCAGTCGGGGAGAACTTCACGTAGAACTCGCACGTAGCCTGGCGGCCGGAAGTGTCGCCGCAGGTGCTGCTTTCGAGCGTGAAACCGTCCGGCACGAAATACGTGACATCGCTCAGGGCGGTGCTGATGGACAGGTCCTTCACGGTCACCTTGGCAGAGGTGGCCGACGCGCCCACGACAACGTTGCCGAACTCAAAGGACGGATTAGCCGGTGTAGGCGAGAGCTTCGCCCAACTCCCACCGATGCTCAGATGGTTGTCGGTAATCTTCCCGGCGCTGGTGTTGAGGGTCAGCGCGAGAGGTTTGAGCGGATAGATGTCCGAGGACTGTACCCAGAAGTTGATACGGCACGTCGACTTGGCCGGAACTACGTTGGCACATTCACTTGTGCCGGCTTCGAACGCATACGACTCGTAGTCGGAAGACGGAGTCAAGCTCTTGCCGTTGATGGTGACCGGCGAACTGGAGCTGTTGGTGAAGGTGTAGAACTGGTAGTTCGTCGTACCGATGAGGTTATACGCCGTTCCCGTCGGCGCAGTCAGGAAGATGGCCGCGCTGGTACCCACGCCTGAGAGCGGGCTCGAGGCCAGGACTTTGCCGTCGACTCTTGCGTTCAGGTCGCCCAGATGCGCGCCCGCGTCAACTGGCGAAAATTTGACAGCGAACGAGCACGTATCATCCGCGGCGAGAGACGTTCCGCAGGTGCTGCTCTCAATCGTGTAGCCAGTCGTGCCGTCGAGCGTGAGGACTAGGTTGTCGGCGGGGACGTTGCCAGAATTCTTCAGCGTGACGGTCTTGCTGGTCGAGGATGACCCAACCGCGACAGAGCCGAACGAGGCCACAGGCCCCGAGGTGAACTGCAGGTCCGACTTGACGCCAAATCCAGTCAGGCTCGCCGTCATTGCGCCAGCGCCGCTCGGAACCGTCAGGGTGCCGGCCTGGTCGCCTGGCACTTGTGCAGTAAACCGCGTTGTCATGCTGCAGCTGTCAGAGGGCGCGAGCGGTGATGTGCAGTCAGTGTCCACAATGCTGAACCCGGCGCCGGTGGTCGACGGCGTGCCGACCGTGAGGTTCCCAAGACCGGTATTCTTGAACACGGCAATGAGGTCCTTCGCCGACCCGACATTGACCTGGCCGAAATCGGCGATGGCAAGCGACGCGGAAGGGGCCACCGCGCGACCGAGCAGCGATACTGTGGATGTGCCGCTTTTGTTTCCGTCGTGCGCGACGGTCAGAATGCTTGATTGCAGCCCCGCCACGATAGGCCGGTAGTAGACGTAGGCCTGGCACGAGGCAGCGGGCGCCAACACCGTGCAGTTATTCTGGGCCGAGAAACCCTCGACCAGGCCATCCTCTGGCACGGTTATTTGCGCGATGCTCACTTTCGTGTCACCAACATTGGTCAGTGTCACGGGGAGCGGGAGACCGGCCTCACCGGTCTGATGCGTGCCGAAATCCAGTGTGGAAGGCGAAATGGTGAGACTGGATTTCTGAGGGACTGTCGACTTCCCGGGAACCGGCACCACCACGAAATAGTTGTGCGCGAAAAGCGACGAACCGAAGGCAGACAGTACAGCGGCCAGCAGGATTTTTTTGAGTTTCATGGCGCGGGCGGATTGATTTGGTATCTCGTATAGCTTTCAATCCTGCGGACGACTTGCATTTATACCTTCCCGGCGCCCGGCAGGTTTGAAACTGGCCCCTTACGCTGGTGTTTTGCTTATTTCGCGGCGACGAGCGGCCAGGCCTTGTTGTCGGCCTTCTCGAAAAACTCGTGAAGAATCGCCTGTTGGAGCTGGCCACGCGCGGAGTGCGGTACGGTGATGCGCACAAGAATCGTGACCGCGCCCTCGGCACCTACGCTCAGATATGCGCGCGGCTCGACCGAAGCAATGTCCAGTGCTTTCTCGTCCATGAGCCGGTCGATGTGTTTGCGAGCTTCTTCGAGGTAAGGCGCGCAGTGGCGCGTCGCAATCTCGAGCAGCAGTTTTTCAGCAGCGACCGGGCGAGCCCCTTTGGGCATCGGCAGACTGATGATGTGCAACGTGTATTCGTCGGTCAGGTTGTCGACAGTCAACGTGTCCTGCAGCACCTTGTGATTGGGTATGTGCACGACTTTTCCCGAGAAAAGGGTGCCCTCACGTCCGGGCACGCTCTCAGCGACCACCGTCGTGAGCCAGGTGATGTCGATGACCTTGCCACGCACGCCGCCCACTTCGATGAAGTCGTTCAGGCTGTACTGGTGCTTGATGACACGCGTCCAGAAGGCCAGCAGGGATAGCCAGTTCTCCCGGAACGCGAGCAGGATGCCCGCGGTCGCGGCGCCGAGAGCAATGAACATGGAGTGCAGCTCCGCGCGCCAGATGACTCCCAACCCGAGCATGAAGCACAGCGCGGCGATGTGCCGGAACGTCAGCTGCCAGAACCGCTGGGTTTCCCGCGACTGGTTGCGCGACATTACCCATGCGGCCGTGCTGGCCAGGCAAAGCAGGACGAGCGCGAGCAGCGCAGTGTACGTCGCCTCGCGATAGCTGGAGACGAAGAAGGTAAGCGAATGCATGTAGACGGAAATTTTGCTGCCGAGAAATCGACAAAACAAGTGTTTTGAAGTATATCACGAAACGAGCTTTCGTCTGGACGTAGCTAGGCACATTTCTCGATTCTCGCTATAACTATACTTCCTTGCAGGTACAGAGTTTATAAGTCGTCGCTTTCTGCCTCATCGCAGGAAGTGCAGTTATTTAGCGAGGAAATCCAATATGAAACGTCTTGAATGTGCACCGCGTACTGCGCCTTGGTATGAAGTTCGTGCTGAGTCGTGGACGGCGTCTGCGGCTGCCACCCTGGTGGTTCGCGAAAACGCCGAAGCATTGCGTGACGCAGCTGCCAAGAAGGGCATCACGCTCGACATCGCGCCGCTGCTCAAGGTGGGTATCGAGTCGTACTTCGATAACACACCGTGGACGGCGTATGCGGAGAAGGTGGGACGCATTCCGCGCTTTGCTGGCAACGACCATACGGAACGTGGCCAGTCGAACGAGGAGCGTGCAATCCTGTACTTCGAGAAGGAGAACATGCTCATGGTCGAGCGGGAAGTTACCGCTCTGTCCTCTGAGAATGCCTGGCTGCTCGCGTCGTTCGACGGGATGGTTCCGGCTTCGTCGGATACGTCCGTTGTCGCACCGAATGGTTTTCCTGTTGAAGCAAAGGTACCGGCCTACCAGTCGCGCAAGAAATTGTGGGACGCACGGAAGGTTGGGCTCGCGGTGATGGGTCTGCCCTACTACTGGTGTCAGATGCAGCATCAGATGCTGGTAGCGGACGCCCCGTACGGCTGGTTCGTGGCAATCGGTGTCGAAACCGAGAAGGATGGGACCGAGAAAATCGTGTTCCCTATCGTCGAAAAGGTGCCGCGTGATGATGTGTTCCTGAAGGCCTACGTGGCCATCGCGGAATTCTTCTTCAACGAGTACCTCGATGCTTACGAAGAGCCGCCGATGCTGCCGTCGGACCACGCGCTGGTGAAGAAGTTGAAGGAAGACGCACTGTTCGACCGGTCTATGGCTGAAGCCGACCACGAAACCGCTGTCGACCTGTTCCTTGCGGCTAAGGAGCAGATGAAGTTGGCCAAGGCTCGTTTCGACGAGCTCGAAGCCAAGGTCGTCGCGGAAGCAACCAAGCTGCGTGAAGAAGGCAAGGACGTTGTGCTGCTGGCCGACCGGCTGGAAGTCACGTTCACCAAAAACGCAGCGGTTTCCTGGCAGAAGGTTGCCAAGGAGGTCGCGAAGCTTGCCGGCATGGCCGACATCCCGGCTGGGACCATCGAGGCCTGCAAGGGCAAGGAAAGCGAGCGCACGAAGGTATCGGAGGTCGCATAAATGTCACGAGTAAATGTTCTGTCCGGCCAGGTCTACGGAAAAGTGGATTGGGTCACGTCGGACGGGCGTGAATTCGGGATGTTTTTGCGTTCGTCTGAGCGGGAAGCCACCCGTTGTGTCATGCATGGTCCTGAAGTCGAGCGCATGCTCAGCAACGGGGTCGTTCAAAAAGGCATGATGGTCACCGCCTATGGGGAGTTTTCGGCACGCTGTCAAAAGCGCAACGATGACGGCACCTGGATGGCGGAAGTGCTTTGCAACCCCAACCGTGTTGTGGCTGAAACCTCGCGTGAGGGTAGGCTTCGCGGTGCCATCTACGCCAACCTGAAAGCGGTGGCGATGCACTGGGATGCCGATACATTGCAGTTGAAGACCTACTTCAACCCGGAGCCCGGCGGTCGCACCGAAAAGCTCACCGTCTCCATTCACATGAAGACGTGGCTTGCCGGTATGTCCAATGAGGGCCAGGAGCGATTCAAGGCCATGATGCGGGTAGGACGCGAATTCACGGTGTCCGCACTCGTTGAAGCCTCGACCTACCGCACCCGGGCTGGGGAACAGGTTGCGTCTCTGCTACTGCTTCCCACTGATTTTCGGTTGCAAGGATAGGCTTTTTCTGTGATACTGCTGCAAGTTGCTCATGTAGCTATTTCACGCTATACTTTTTCGTAGGACACACTGGTTAATCAGCGGGACCAGCCTAAGCAATCATGCTCAACCCGCAACCTGCCATCAAAGAGAGGAAATCATCATGGCTCGTATTACCATCGGCAATTCGGTCGTTCGTGGCTTCGTGAACCTGGTCGCTGACAAGCGTCTCATCGTCGGTACCGGCTCGTACGAGAACCGCGATGGTCAGAAGGTCTACAAGGAATCGGTCACCGTGTTCCTCGACGACAAGTTCGACGGCGAAGTTCCGGCCAAGGGCGAGTATGTCGAAGTTTCGGGCGACCTCGTGGTCCAGCCGCGCAAGGACAAGCCGGAAGAACTGAACGCGACGTTCAACATCCGTTTCAAGAACCAGCTCGTCAAGAAGGAAGCTCCGAAGAAGGCTGAAGCTCCGGCTGAAGCTGGCGCCGGCGCCCACGACGACATCTAAGTCGTCAAGCATCAACACTCAAAACGACTCAGCTTTGCTGAGTCGTTTTTCTTTGTGCGCCCACTTTTTGAGCTCTGCTATGACCTTCACCTTTGACGCAGCGCCGTTTGGCGGCCTGACCGACTCCGGCACCTGGAGTGCCGCCGACCGCGCGCTTATTCAGGCACTGCGCGGGCAGTACCCTGAACTGGCAGCCTGGGGCGACCTGGCGCTCGGCAGCGCTTGGGGCGCCTACTCGGCAGACATCTATGCGGTATCGTGGGTCGACTGGCTCAGCGAGCGCGATGATGGCTTTCTCGCCTACCTTTATGTGTCACAGGTCCGGCCGGAATTTCAATGGGGCGGCACAGGGCTGTACATGGACGACTGCTGGGCCTACGGCGAGACTCTCCCGTGGGAAACAGATGCTCCGCTGCCCTCGTGGACAGGTGCCTGAACACACGGCGCTTGCCCGATTGAGCCAGGTACAAAACCGGCAGCCAGGAGCGTGCCGCAACTATCCTGCAAATAGCTGTAAACGCCGGAAAATCAACGCCTTCCCCAGCAGACAAACTAAAAAAATTGTGCATTTACGGATGTTTTGTGGTATACTGTTTTTCCTGTCACAGAGGAAAAACAAGATGCCTACTAACGCCGCCGTGTCCGCGCAGAAATCGTCCGTTTCTTTCTCGACCGAAACAGTATCGGGTCCGTTTCAGCGTGTGCGTCGGGTATTGTCTACCCGCTCCGGCGCGCGCTTCGCTTCGATTGCAGGCTTGTCATTTGCACTGTCGCTTCCCGCGCTCGGGATTATCGACCCCAAGGTGCTGATGGCATCGAGCCTCTCGAACGCGCACGGCATCGAGAATCTTTTCCAGCGCGCCGATGTGGGGCTGCGCAACATGGATGTGTTGGGTCTCTTTGCGACGGGCGGCGTGGCCGCTCTGGCGCTGGCAGCGATGGCTGGCATCGGCTATCTGCGCGCCCGACACAGGGAAGCAAGCGAGCTTCTGGCAACCGAATGACTGAACGGGGGGGAGAAACCCTCCCCTCACCCCCTCGAAACCGCGCGGAATGCGCTATACCTATCCACATATCGGAAATCCTTCCGTGTGTTCCTAACGAGAGGAAACAGCATGAAACTTTTCAACTACCTGAAACTCTTTGGTGCCTTCACGAACGGGCAGCAGCTCATCGCGCTGCCGGTCGAGCCGAAGGACCGCCAGGAGCGGAAGATGCTCGAAGAAGCGAACGAGCTGGTGGCGAACGGCTGGGAACGGCGCCGCGCCTTCCTGGAGAAGCGCGAACTCGAAGGCGGCGAAGCCGTCGACTTCGATGCCGAAAAGGCTGCCTTCTTTCCGAAGGTCGAGGACGGCACGGTGTACATGCCGCTTCAGTACGTGCAGGACTACATGGTCCGCAAGATGGCGGCGATTCAGAACAACACCTCCATCCACAACGCCAAGGAAGTCGCGGAACTGAAGGAAATTTTCGGCGACTACAGCGTCGAAACGACCTCGAAGTTCACGGGTCTCGTCTTCGATTTCGTCAACTGGACGGCCAAGCCGGGCCAGAAGCCGAAGCTCCTGGTGCACGCAAAGGAAGCTGGCAGCGAAGAAGAAGTGGTGATTCGCTTCGAAGCAGCCGGTGAGCTCTGCCAGAAGTTCATGATGGCGCTGCTCGAACTGAAGCTCCAGCAAGGTCAGTCGTTCGACCTGAGCGTGGAAGCAGTAGACCCGGCCATCGAGAAGAACCGCAAGGCTGGCAAGAAGGTGGCTGATACGGGGCTGTATGTGAACCACAACCTGGTTCTCAAGGTGGGCGGCAAATCGCACTCCGGTCATCCCCCGAAAGGCACGCGATTCGTCCAGAAGCCCACCATCGAATACATGGAAGCTCTGTTCCGCCAGGCACAAGACGCAACGACGCCGAAGCAAAAGGCAGCGTAAAGCGACACAGCCACTCCCTCACAGCTCGACTCCGGTCGGGCTGTTTTTCATTGTGTACCGACAACGTAGTCGCATCCCGCGACGGAGCCGTTCCCTGGTCAGCGGCTTTTCGTGAGGGATTGCGCGCCATGAAACTTGTGCGGCTGAAATAAAAAAGCCACCTTCGTGAAGGTGGCTTGGGAGAATCAGGCTGCGAGACAGACTTCATGCAGGAAGTGCAGGCCTCTGGCCGTCCGGAGCGTTTCCATGAACTTCAACAGGTTCTCTTCCTGGTAGGGCATGTAGCCCGCGCGCTTGGCGGCTTTGATACCCTCTTGCGCGCGCTTGACAGCAGATACCTCCGCCGCTCCCCCGAGACGCACCATCGGGTAATTGGCGTAGTCGAAAACCACACGACCGACTTCACCAAGGCTTTTGGCCATGGATGCGGTCCCCGACACCGCCGTGGTGGTGCCAACCGGCCAGTGCCCGTGAAAGGCCAGATAGCCGACGCAGTCTGCGCGGTCATCGGGTCCGAGGGAGGCGAGCTCAAACAGCGTGTTAGGCGTGCCGACAGCGGGGTTGCCGTCGGTTAGATGGTCGAACCACGAGCCTAGCGGAGCGCTGCGAGAGTGTCCGGTCGCTTTGCAAGCCTGAAGGGTCTGCATGGCGGTGCCCGCAATAACGCACACCATCTGGTTGTAACGGTGGCGCACCGCTTCGTAGCTGCCGAGGCAAACCAGACTGATTCGGCCTTGATTGAAAACCGATGCGTACATGTGGCCGGACCTGCCCTGCTCGATTTTTTCGACCAGATACTTGTTCATGATGTTCCCTTTTCGTGGATGGCTTGTGCCGTGGATGACATGACCTCTACGTTGGTATAGGCAGTCCCGGCGCCGCGAACTTCAGAACAGGCTGGGCAACCGCAGCGAAAAAGAACCCATCAGAAGGGGCAGGCCTGCACGGGCCGCGGTCTGGCGGAAATCCGCGCGAGTGCGTCGCGTAGCCGAGCGGCGATGTCGCCAGGAAGGCCAGCCGCGATTGCGAGCTCCAGCGCGTGCGCCGGGTCTCGCACCAGTCCGCTGTGGTGCAGCAGCCCTAGCCTGCGCTCGATTACGTCATCCGGCATTGCGACTTCGAGCACACGACGAACAACGCCGCCAATAATCGGGTCCGCCCCTTCGCCATAGGTGCTGCGGATGATGTCGCCCGCCCAGGCATCATCAATTGCTGTGAGCAGCTCGTCGAGCTTGCTACCGGGAATGCGCAGGGAGCACTTCACCAAAAGGTTGGCAAAACAATGCGGCTTTGCCGGAATGTCGAATTTATCGGACTCCACGAGCTTGCCGAACAGGCCGATGAGGTCCTTTGAGGTCGTTCGCGCCGCCATGACCTTTGCAAAGCGTTCGCGTTGTTCGCTCAAATGCCTGTCTTGCACGGAAAAGTTCTCCTGATGTGAGAATCGCAGTATACCATGTCTGGCTCCGTAAGTTGCTCAAAGACGTATTACATGCTATATTGCGCTATACCTTAGTGCAGTTTCATTCTGTCATGGGCAATCCTGCCCAACTGCAAATCACGAGGAAAAATTCAACATGGAAAACAAGACTTCTTTCTTTGACGCTTTCGGTGCAACCATCAACGCGTCGGAAATCGCTGGCAAGAACGGCCTTTCCTACATCGCGGCCGCAACGGCAATGCGCCTGGCGGGTCGTCCTGAAGTTCGCTTCGTCGATTTCGATGGCAAACCGTATCTGGAAATGCTCGGCGGCTCGGTCGTGGCGGTGGACCTTCAGGTTCCCGGCATCGACAAGACGCAGCGTATGTGGCTTCCGGTGATGGACCAGGATAACAATCCGCTCCTGCTGAAGAACACGAAGGTGACCGACATCAACAACAGCCGTCAACGCTGTCTGGTGAAGGCCATCGCAGCTACGCACGGCCACGGCATGTCGCTGTACGTCAACTGCGACGGCGACGGTGCCAAGGCAGTGAAGATGCTGGGTGTGAATCCCGATTCGGACCTCGAGGAAGTCACGCCTATCATCTCGACGCTGAAGGAAGGCGGCGCGCCGTTCATCGAATGGGGTGTTGGCCTGTCGGCTTGCCGTATCACGGACCCGACGTTCCACTGGGGCGTCGAGACGTATGCAGGCCTGCCGTACCGCGAAGTCCTCGGTGGTCTGATGGTGGACGTGGTTACGGTCTACGAAGGCATGTCGCAGGTTCTCTCGCTGCCGGTCATGGACTCGACGCACAACCCGATTTCGGCTGACAAGGCAACTCCGTCGGACTGGAACAAGGCTGTGATGCGTGCGTTGACGAAGTGCATCTCGTTCAACACGGGCTACGGTATCGGCGTGTATGCGGACGAATTCGGTGTCGACAAGGAGCCGAAGGGTGGCAAGGGTAGCCGCAAGGCAACCCCGGCGACTCCGGCGGTGAAGGCTGAAGCGAAAGCTGCTGAAGCTGCCGCTCCGGCTGCAACGGATGCTGCTGACGCTCAGGCCTCGGCCGCGACGCCTGCCGAAACCGAAGTGGTGAAGGCAGCAGAAACTCCGGTCGAAACGGCGGTGGCCGCAGAAGTGGTCGACGCCGCGGGTGCTACCGTTGCGACGGCAGAGGTGAAGGAAGTCAAGGCGCAAGCCGAGACGACCCAACTCAACGCAGAAGCGCCGGTCGAAACGGCTCCGGCAGCTCAGGAATCGGCACCGGCGGCAGATGCTCAGGCATCGGCTCCGGCAGCAGAAACCAAGGCTGCGGCAGCTACGGAAGCTGTTGCGGACAACGAGGCAGTGGTTCGTTTCCGCAAGGTGCTTGGCGACCGTCGTAAGGTTGGCGGTGTTGCCGGTGTCGTCACGCTGTTCGATGCGCTGAAGACGAGCCAGAAGTTCGAAGAAGCCGACAAGCCGGCATGCTTCCAGGTGCTGGTGACCTCGGTCGCGGCGATTGTCGACAACGAGAACATTCTCGACCTGTTGAACAACATCACGAAGTACAACGCCATGCAGTATCTGGCAGCGGACGCACGTGACCTGGTTGCTGCACGCCTCACGTCGGTTCTGCTGACGGCGGCACTCGCAGCAGGCGATGATGCACTGAAGACCGCACCGGAAGACCTGGTGTCGGCTGGCGTGGCTCAGGATGTGGATGATGTGCTGCGTCTGGCTGTTATCGGCCACGTACCGGCCGAGACGGTGGACCTGCTCCGTGACGTTCTGGAGCAAGCTGCGTAAGCTTTAAGCTCTCCCCTCAAAGCTCCGACTTCGGTCGGAGCTTTTTTATTTTCAACGAGGCCTTTTGAACATGCAGATTTCTTTCACGGATTTTGAGCTGCTGGGCGCGAGTGCCAGGGCATCGCCTGAGCGCTCAATCGACGGGGCCGTCTCCCGGATGAACAGCTGGATTGCAGAGCACAAGATTGACGTCGTCAACGTCGAAACACTTTCTGATGGCAGCTCCTATGCGCCCTATGGCGTGCGGTGTTGGCATCGACAACAGGACGCGTAGCGTCGCAGCGCCGCGGAATGGGCGCGCAAAAAAAGCCCGGTGCGCAAGCCCGGGCTTTTTCATTCCTGCACTGGCTTACTGGTGCATCCAGCCGGATTCGTTGTACAGCATTCCGGAGGCGCCATACAGCCGCAGCGCCATGCCGGCCGGACCCGCGCCATTCGTGATTTGCACCGAAATCACGTTCGTGCCCGGTTGCAGCGTGAAAGACGGTGACCCGTTGTAGCTGCTGAACGGCATGCTCACGCCACCGTATACCTGCACTCCGTTCACCGAGATGGAGGCGATAACATCATCCACAGCGCCATAGAAGTATGCGCCGATGGGCACGTTGCCGCCAACGTAGGCCGTGCGACGGAATTCGAACGTTCCGACCGCTGCGCCCTGGTCCGCGTTCGCGCTCAGCCAGTACCACTGCATGCCTGCCGCCCACGCGCTGTTCGTGCCGATAGCCACGTTGGCATAGCCGAAACCGGACATCAGGTAGCTGTAGTCGACAACGGTCGTGCCAGTGAGCCCGAGGGCTTTGCTATTTGCTGCCGGGCCGCTCCAGTTCACGCCCACAGTGCCGTACTGGATGCCGGGCGTGCCGGGTCCGAAGCGCACCACGACGCTGCAGGCAGCGCCCTTGGCCAGCGTCACAGGCGCGCCCGGCGTGCCGCACGTTGAGCTGTAGAGCGAGTAGCCGGTTCCCGAAGCGGAGGCATAGAGACCCGTCGCTGCGGTGTTCCCGTTGTTGACGAACGTGAACGAGCGCGTCGTTGCGCCGCCGAATCCAAAAGTGCCGAAGTCAGTGCCAGAGTCGGCCGTGAACTGGCCCGGCACAGTTGCGGCATCGACCTGGAGTGCGTATGCGCGTTGAGCACTTTGACCGCGGTACGCGGCCTTGAGTATGAAGTTCGCGGTACCCGCCGTCGACGGCGTACCAGAGAGCACGCCATTGGTGGCCAGCGACATGCCCGCGGGTACGCTGCCGGACACGACCGACCAGGTTGTTGCACTCGCGGTGTACGCGGCATCGCCGGTCACGCTCACGAAGGCCTTGAAGTCATAGCCTCCGTAGTTGGTACCCGTGACGCCAACGGGCATCGTCGCGGCAGCCAGGCTCACCACGATGTTGAGCGAAACCACCTGATACGTCTGTTGGCCATTCACGCCGCGGTAGGTCGCGCGCGCAACGATATTGACGGTGCCAGCGGCCGTTGGCGTGCCGGAAATGAGCCCCGAGGAACTAAGCGTCAGCCCGGCCGGCAATCCGCCCGACGCGATGCTCCACGTTACTCCTGAGCCGGTATACGACGAATCGCCGGTAACGGACACGAGGGAGCTCAGGCTGTAGGAGTATGCCTGGCCCACGATTGCCTGAGGCGGCGTAGCCTGGGCGAGCGTGACCGTGACGTTGAGCGTCACAACCTGATAGGTCTGCTGGCCATTGTTCCCCCTGTAGGTGGCGCGTGCGGTGATGCTTCCAGTGCCGGCGGCCGTCGGCGTGCCGGTGATGGAGCCATCCGCGCCCAGGGAGAGCCCGGCGGGAAGCGAGCTGGACACCGTGCTCCAGGTCACGCCTGAACCATTGAATCCCGCATCTCCGTTGACCGTCAGCAGCGGCGAGAGCGAATATGAATACGCCTGCCCGACAATTGCCTGCGGTGGAGTGCCTTGACCGAGCGCGACCGTGACGTTGAGGGAGACGACCTGATATGCCTGCTGCCCGTTGATGCCTCTGTAGCTGGCTCGGGCGGTGATGCTTCCAGTTCCCGCGGCCGTCGGCGTGCCGGTGATGGTGCCGTCGGCGCCCAGCGAGAGCCCAGCGGGAAGCGAACTCGCAACGGTACTCCACGTCACGCCCGAGCCGTTGTACCCGGCGTCTCCGGTGACCGTCAGCAACGGTGCGAGCGAATAGGAATACGCCTGCCCGACGAGCGCCTGCGGCGGCGTGCCTTGTCCGAGTCCCACCGCAATGTTGAGCGATGCCACCTGATAGGTCTGGTCTCCGTTAGCACCACGGTAGCTGGCGCGCACAGTGAAATTGCCCGTACCGCTAGCGGAAGGAGTGCCGGTGATTGTGCCGTCGGCGTTCAGCGAAAGACCCGCAGGCAGCGAACCGGATGTCACGGACCACGTCACGCCTGAACCGCTGTAGCTCGCATCACCATGTACTGACAACAGCGAGGATAGGTCGTAGGCATACGACTGCCCCACGATGGCTTGCGGCAGTGCACTCGATGCGAGCGAGACAGAAATCGCGAGCGTGACGACCTGGTATGTTTGCTGGCCGTTCACACCCTTGTAGGTGGCGCGAGCAGTGATGGACCCCGAACCCGCGGAGGTCGGCGTGCCGCCAAGCCATCCGTCGTTTGTGAGGTACAGGCCGGCGGGCAGGCTGCTCGACATCACCGACCAGGTGACGCCTGTACCCGTGAAATTCGGGTCCCCCTTGACCGTCAGCAGATTACTCAGGTTATATGAGTAGGCTTGGCCGACAATAGCCTGTGGCGGAGTGCCAGCGCCGAGCCCGACGTCAATCTTGTACGTCAGGATTTGGTATTGCTGGTCACCCGTCTTTGTCTTGTACGACGCACGCACAGAGAAGGTCGAGGAGCCCGCGGCGGTCGGGGTCCCCGTAACGGTACCGTTGCTGTTGAGCGTGAGCCCCGCCGGCAGCGCGCCAGCGGTAATGGCCCACTTAACGCCGTAGCCGGTGTAATCCGGGTCTCCCGTCACCGACAGCGCAGTGCGCAGGTCGAGGCCCGAATACGTGAACCCCACCTGCCCCACCGGCGCTGGAAGTGCGGCAAGCGACACCTTGATGGCGTCGACCGAGACCTTCTTGTTGGGCACAGGAACGACGACGAAATACTCCGACGCCATAGCCGGCATGCTGGAGGCAACCAGGAGCGCCAGCAGCGATTTGCGAAAAGTTGAGCGAGTCATGTGAGCGTGTGTGAGGCAAATATCCCTGTATAGGAAAACTGCAAGGTGCATACCCCGGCGTTTTCATCAGCACAATAATGGCATTATGCTCATTCTACGGTATATCACCCGTAAGCGTAACACCTGATGTGCCTATACTTTCGGCCCGATGGCGGAAAAGTCGCCGAGGAGCACCCTCTCAACAAGAAAAAGGGATGTACTAATGAAGTCAGTTCGAGTAATTGGTGTTGGTCTCGTGCTCGGCGGCGCGCTGATGACGCTGAGCGGTGTCGAGTTTTTCCAGTGGTGGATGCATGAGGCTGTGTTGAACACCTACGCGCTTGCAGTCCAGACGCTGTTCCCGGATTCGCCGGCCGTGAAGAGCCTTCCCCTCATCACCCCACTCGTGTTCGGCATGATGTGCCTGGGCGCGGGTCTCTTCCTGAGCGCGACGGTCTACAGCTTCGTCGACGACCTCTTCTGCGGGATTGTGCAAGCGGTGAGCGATGTGCTGTTCCGTGGTCCAGCGTTGCTGTATCAGGGCGGCTCTGATGTCTGGGCGCGCCGACACAACGAAAAGCTTCGCCGCCGCGGCGACTTGGTCTGAACAATCCGTGGACTGCGCGGCTGCCCAAAATAAGGGCAGCGGGATTTTGCCGATGATTCAGGGCAACGTTTCCCGTAGTGCACAAGGTTATCCACAAAAACTGTGGATAAGTAAGAAGCCCCCTCTTCGAGGGGGCTGAGTAAGGGTTGAGTCGTTCCTTCGGTCAGTATGCCGAGCCAGGCTGGCCTGGCTCGTTGCTGTTGGTGCAAGCGTGCCGATGGTCGTTGGCGTGAGGACACCGCTTGTTCCCACAGCTGCTGCAGACAATCATTCGCGTCTGCTCGACCGGCACCTTCATGAATCCGAGGTCCACGCGTTCATCGCGGTCCCGGAGACACTGGCGGCACTGGCAGGCAGTTTCAGTGACAGCGTTGGGCATTCAGACTCCTGTCGCAGATTTCATCGAGGTCGTCGATGGGCATGCCGGATTCCATGGCCAGACCCAGCGTAAAGCCGTGCTCCGGCGCGATACCGACCCGAACGCACGCGTCGAAAACTCGCATGAGCGGTTCTTCTTCACGAGGCGTGACGTTGAACAGCCGGCGGACCAGACCACACAGCGCCTTGTCGCGCGCGACATCATCGAGCGTTGCACGCACGTGTCTGGCAGCGTTGCTGCTGTCGACGATGTTCATCAGGCGCGGCAACGCTGCGTCTGACACCCGCCGGGCAGCCTCCGCAATCAGGTCCGCGAAGCAGTACGGCTTGGCCGCTTCGTCGAACTTGTCGCTCACCACCAGTTTATCGAACAGCTCAATCATCTCGCGGTCCGTGTTGCGCGCGTCCATGACGCGGGCGAAGCGTTGACGCTCGTTTGCAAGGAACTCAGGGCTCACTTTATACCTCCAGAAAAAGTTGTAGTCCTGGAATGGTATAGCATGAAATAGGCACACTGTCACATCTATACTATGGACCAAAGGTTCAGCTTGATATGCCAATCTGTCGTTCGTCCGCCTTCACGGAAAGCAAAATTACCACCCTGCGCGCCGGGCAAGTTTGCCTGCGCGCTTTTTTCTTTGAGCTTGAGGAGTCGCCATGTGGCCTTTCGTCCTGATTCTGGCCATCGTGCCGATGATTTTCTTCTGGTCGGACTCGGTCCGAAGCATGTTCCCGGCATTGCAGAAGTATCTGCCTGAGAAGTCATCGTCAGCCGCTGCGCCAAACCCGGCCAGCACCGCAAACTTGCCGCCTGAACTCGCGAAAAACGTTGAATCCGGCCGCTGGTATGTCTCCAACACCAAGAAAGGGTACGTTGCGTGGACCATGTCTGCGGACGGTCAGTACCGGCTCGCAGTGGGCTGCCGGACGGACGCTCCGGGTTCCCTGCAGGTGACCGCCTCGAGCGGTGCCACGATGCCCGAAGGCCTGCACTTGAACTACCAGTACGGCACGCTGCCGCTGAAGCAGGGCTACTACACCGGCGCCGAGCTCATCAACGCTGTGGCGCAGTTCAAGGATGTTTTCCTCCAGACGGGCGTGAACGAAGTCAAGGCCCAGTTCACGATTCCCGGTCCGGAAAGCAACGGTGTCGCACGCGACGTTCAGAGCGTGTGTGCCGCCGCAGACGCTACCGATTCCCAGTAAAGCACCAGGAGACCCACCATGCGTCACCAAGAAGGTTTGCGCGTGTCCCTTCTCGAAGAAGGCATGCTCGACAGTTCCGGAATTTTGAAGAGCAAGGATGGCTGCGCATCATCGTCCTACGGAATGTCCGACGAGTCGGTCCAGCTCTTTCTGCTGATTGCGGCCGCCGGAGAAGGCGGGCTCGCGCAGAGCCGGATTCCCAAGGAACTGCGAGCGGAGCTCACGACGCACCTGCTGCCGCTGGAGCTACAGACCCTGGTTGCGTGGGAGCGCGACAACCGCGGCCGCCTCGCCTATCTTGTGCTCACCTGGAAAGGCGAGGAAGCCATCAACGCTGCTCGCACGCCCGTCACGAAGCAGGCATCCTGGGCGTCGCGCCGCAAGGCATCTGTGAACGATTGATTCGACGAGGCGGAATGGACCGGTCGGCTCACGCTGCCTGCTGTCGTTCCTCGGCGGAGTCGATGGTCAACTTTGCGACCATCGAAATCTGCGCTTGCTGCACGACACTGCGCGGCGCGTGCTGGAGCTGTCTGTTGTAGATAGCAAGTGCCTCCCGCAAAGCTTCGTAGTCGACACCGGCCGCCTTCCACTCTGCGCTGTTCCGGGCATCCCAGTCCACGCGCACGAGCGCCGCATGCGCTTCCCGCACCGCACGGAGGCTCCCCTTTTCGAAGCCAGCCTCGCAGAGGTTCTCGCAGACAACAAGATGGCGACCGAGCAACGCTAGCAGCCCGATTGTGCCTTTGCCGCGATGGAACGCGTCTAGCGCAACGAGTGCACGCAGGCTGATGTTGTCCAGTTCGCTGAACACGGCGGTTTTTGCCAACAGGGAGCCGACGAGCGATGGGACTGTTTTGCGGCCGCGTGGACGAGCCGACAACTTCTTGGTCATAAAGAACGTAAATGTTACTAGCTAGGAGTCTCCATTTTACTTCATCCCGCAGGCGAGACATCGCTCGGCCGGCCCAGCTCGATTGCTCCGTAGTGTTAACGCGAGTTACAATTCTGCTACGGAGCACTGCCCCGTTGACGCCGGAAGCCTCGATAGCACCGTGAGGCCATGCGCAGAACCTGGGTTCAGGAGCAGGCAATTAGCATCAGACTCAACCGTTTCAGAAGACGTGCGGTTACGACTCCCTTGTTATCGCAGGTCGCTTTGCCAGACCCTCTTCTTCCGGTAATCCGGCACCGGATGTGAGGGCTGGCAGGGAACCGTCCTGCGACGTACCTGGAGAAGTCGAGCCATGACTGAGCATGTCCCGTCCGAGGCTAACGTCCCGTCGGACAACATCACACCACGAACCCGCTTCCGGCCTACCGATACCCTGGATTTCAGCCGGCGAGCAAAGAATCTGTCAAAACTGCTCAAATCGGGGTTGCAGGAAACCCAGGAGCTGCTCGCTCGCGCCTACGGATATGCGAGCCTTCATGAGCTCCAAGCCATGCTAAAAATAGCTGGTTCACCTGGACCTTTTGAGGACTTCCCGGTCGGCCTATCCTCTGCAACATCTGCCCCGCAAGGAACTCGTGCTGACCTACGGTTTCAGCAGGATGCGAGACTGATGCGCGAGATTGACAAATGGCGCTGGGTAAAAGAGGACCATTCCCACTATAACCGTGACGCTCTGGCTTGCGACCTCTGTCTTTTTTCGTCGCCGGCGGGTCATCGTGCGGGCTGCCGGTCCGTCTGGGCTTTCCTTGATTCGGAGGTAGGCTACTCAACAGAAGGTTTCCCCTTTGGTTATAGGGGCACGATTCATTCGCGATACCTATGGCGGCTAACCCTTGCAAAAGACGCATTCGCGGAATTGAACCAGGCCTCCGACCGCTATGGCTTCACTGATGATGTGCTACATCCTCAGGAACAGTTGAACATTCTGCGTCGGTATCGAGCGCCCCAATTATTTCTTGCCATGGTTGAAGAGACTGCGCCAGAGGCTCTCGCAGACCACGAAGACGATATTCAGCTCGATACTGACTTTTTTGACGGCAATGAGTTGGAACGACTGTTGATGTGCGACTTCGACGACCTCGTCGCGTACCATCTTGATAAACGATTTGGAGGCGCTAACGAAGAGCAAACCGACGAGGTCAGGCACAGACTGCTTCTCGAGGCCATCGCGGAACCCAGCGAAGAGCGCATCCGTGCCTGCATTGCTCCCAACGACGTCGACAAATTCAGGGAAAGCGTGGCGCGGTGTCGGATGGCCCTGCGCACGCAACTAGCGCGTCTTGGGCCGCAGGACATGTACGGCGAGCCATATGATGAATTCAACGGGCCGCCTGCGGTTGTAACGGCCGGTCGTGAAGACCAAATCTTGACGCTGATGTTGCTTCCCCGATATACCGGAATTCATCTCGAGCATTGGCGTATATGCGGCACCTTGATGATTCAAAATCGGGAGACTGAGGAGTGGAGCGTTGCTGGCACGCTTTCCGGGGATTTTATCCATCCAGCTCGAGAGGGTACCTACGAGTCGCCAGATTCAGTTGTCTCCTATTTCGATGACCAGGGTAACCTGGAACTATTGCGCGTCTGGGAATTATTGCAGAGCCTTTATTTGAATAGGGCGGACTACGTAGATTACGGCGACTGGGTTAACGATGGTTTCGGCGTAGCCCTTGCCAATTTAAGGCCGTGGGTTGCTCCGAAACATCGACGGACCGATGTACTCAGTTGGCTGTTCGCTGATTTTGTCGAGGCTTTCGAAGAGTTCTGCGGCCGAACATGGGATGCCGATTGGCGCGGCTGGATTGGGCCGACGGTGGATGACGGTGATTACTACGAGGAGGAACCCGACGTAACCTTCGCGCCGGTCGGGGTCGTTTTCGTTCCGATGTATGACTCAGGCGTCCTTGGCTACTCTGTCTGGGATGGAGATTCAGAGTCGGCAACCGGAAAGCTGCTCCTGTCTGACGGGCAGCGCGTGGGGAGAACGTCGCGAACTAGAACATATTCTCGCAATGGAAGCGAGAAATCGGGCATTGGTTGGCGCCTGGTCAATGTGGTGAAAGAGACGCACGCAGACTTTGTATTCTACGACCCACACCTCAAACCGGAAAGGTGACCATAGCCCTGCTGCTATGAACAGCGCCCCACCATACTTATTATGGTGGGGTTCAAAGTAAGTCAAAGTTTTTGCTTGCTACTGCCTGACATTTCGATGTCAGAGACCCAGGCCGTGCCGGATTTTGTCAGTCAGCTCCTGACGATAGGCCTTATCGTCATCCTGGTCGTTGCTGAAGGTGGGTCCAAACGGTCCGCGCTGCACATTGCTGTGCGCAAGCGAGTCCTGAAGGTCAGCCAGAACATATTTCGGATACAGGTCAAGCTTTGCGTCAAAGCTGACGTTCGGCATGGCGTTGCCCAGCGTCTGCGTGACCGTCCCGTCCTGAACATTGCTGGTGCGCTCCGCGAGCTTGGCACGGTACGCATCGAGGATGGGTTTTGCCAGGCCCGCGTCCTGGAATTTTTCGAACACGTACTCGAGGTTCAGCGCACCCGTCATCTTGTAGAAGGCCGTGTCCGGCAGCTTCGCGCATGAAGGTTTGTCGACCGAGATGTACTGGTCATCCGGGCCCATGAGATTGAGCTTCTCGGCAGGCGTGCCCTCGGGCTGGTTCTGGCAACCCGAGCCGACATCGTCGAGTCCTACACGGTTAGTCCAAACGACGGCCGGCACGCTCTGGATGTCGAACATGTCGAACAGGTTCGGGTTGATTTCCATCGGAGCCATCGCCATGCCGTCGAGGCTGTTGAAATCCACCATCGCGTCTTGCAGGTATTCTTTGAGAGTGTCACCTTTGCGCAGGCCCTTCACCACGAGCGTCGCGCCCATGTAGAACGCGTCGACAGCGTACGCGCGCAAGAGCGACTGAGGCATCGAGCGCGACACGAAGATGTACATGCTACCTTCTCCTGCGACGGTGGCGTCGCCGAGCAGCACGCTGCGACCGAGGGCCTGGTCTCGCGGCGGCAGCGCTGAGACGTACGCCTCGCGCGCCATCTGTTCAAGCTTGTCGGATTGCTGCACGGAGAACGCGACCGTCTTTGCATCCATGTGGTCGACGTCCGCGGTGACTTTTGCGCTCGTCTCGCCGGTGCCAATGGCGGCGCGCGTCGCCGCGTCCAGGCCGCCAAGCTTGCCCTTCGCCACGCCTTCCATGATGGCCTGCATGCGGTTCGTACCGGCCTGAGCAGTGCTCGAGAGCGCGGGGGCATCGGCTGACGTCGAAGACGGTGCCGTCGTTTGTGCATGCGCGAACGCGCTGACAAGCGTGACTGCAATAAGGCTGAGTTTGAATGCGTTTTTCATCGAAGTATCGGCCCCTCGATGGAGGGGCCATTCCTGCTTGTTGATTAACCTGCCATCGAGCCGACGGATTCTTTGATGCCGTTGGCGACGCTGCCCAGCGCACTTGTCAGCCCGGTCTTGTCTGCAACCGTTTTGATACCGGACAGGATTCCGTCACCGATGTAGTTCAGCGCAGCACCAATCGGGTCCTGGACGATTTGGTAAACCTGGTTTGCGTAGTTGTACATCGTGTAGAGCTCCTGAATCATGCCGCCACCCATGGTCGCGAGGTTCTCGACAATCATCTGGATTGCGTTCGAGACAGTGAGCACCATCAGGCAACATTCGCGGGCTTCCCAGACCTGCATGTAGCCTGCTTCATGCGAGGGAAAATTCAGTGGTTTCGGCAGGTTCGCAACAATTTGCGCCGCAAGGCCCAGGTTGCTGCCCGAGGGTGCCGTTGTGCCGCTGGTCGATGAGCCAACCTGCACGGAGCTGACGTTTGACAGCTGGGCCGTCTGGCTCGTGAGCGAAAGCATGCTGCCCTGGCCCGCGTCCTTGATAAACATCCCCCACTTCAGGACGTCCTGGTTGTATCGGGTCGAGACCTTGCCCGGGAAAGCCCACTGATAGCGGTGCTGGAACGGGTCATAGAATGCGGAGTACAGCGGCTTGCACGTCGTGTCTTTTCCCATCGTTCGCATCGTGGTGCCGAGCAGCGCCGCGCGCGACAGATACTTGATGGTGACGTCCATGTTGGACACCTGCGCCGAGTCCTTTGCGATAGCGTTGCCGCTGTACGGCAGACGCGTGCCCTTCCAGGCGCACACGCCCCAGTCTTGCCAGCCGCCGAGTGTGTTTGCAATGGATTCCATGCCGCAAGTCATCTGCGAGAGCAGCGGCACTTCTGCGAGAATCGACGCCTGCGGGGTCATCACGACCGAATAGACGTCGTTCTGAAAAATGAAGTCAGGCTCAGTCATGTACGCGATTTCCATCGAGCCGGTCACCGCGTTGCACTTCTCGAACAGGCTCTTGCCGGCGATAGCCGTCACGTCGGCGTACGCCCAGTGAACCTGCATGTTGGTCACGCCGTCTACGCGCTGGGTGTGGTTGCTGTATTCCTGACCCGAAGAGAGGGACATGAAGCCCGGAAGCACGTTGACGCCGTCGAGAAAGCCCAGGCACCCAGGCTGGCGCGCAAGGTCGTTGATGTATGACGGCATCCAGAAGGTAAGCCCCAGACCGAAGCCTGTCTGCATACCGTTCTTGCAGAAGCAGATGTTTTGCGCCTGGTGGTTCGGCGGCTCACCGAGCGACGGAGTTTTCAAGATGGTGAAGCCCATTGCCTTGATGCCGCCCATCAGACGGAAGTCCAGGTCGGCCAGCGGGTTCCACATCTTCCCGACGCATCCGACCGTGCTGGCGGACGCGGGCGTAGCCATCGTAGCCGTCAGCGCCACGAGTGCGATGCCCAGGAGGTTTCGGAATGTCTTCAGGATGCGCATAGTGAATCACTGGTTCAGGGTTGCATCAGCATTGGGCGTCGCGGTTATGTACCGGCCATCCGACGGCTGAGGGGTGTTCTGGTCTTCGGCTGATGGAGCCGGGCTTGCCTCTGCCGGAGTGGCTTGCGGCTGCGGCGCCTGGACGAGCGGCGCCAAAGCGTGCACAGCGTCGTCTGTCGCGTTCTGCAACGTCGTCGTCGTATCCGGCTGCACGTCCGGCAGGCTGTCGGGCTCGTAGCCCTGATATGGCAGGCCGAACCAGGCGCGCTTGACCGTCGCGACATCCGAGGGCAGCTTGAACGACGTGATGGCCATGTGTCCCTGCTGAGGGCCGCGACCGAAGCCGATAAGTGTCGGCACGGACGTGATGTGGAATTTCTCCAGCATCGTTGGCGTTGGGTGATAAATCGGACGGTCAAGCTCTTTTGCCATCGCGCCGACATCACCGGCGACCGCCATGAAATTCAGTTGCGGGATGTTCGCTTTCATCAGCTCCAGCGCGAACGACATCTGCTCCGGGTCGGTTGCGTCGAAGAGGAACAGGCGTTCAATCGCGCCGGCGGGCAGCTTGGCAATCGGATTCAGGTACGTGCCCTTCTCGACCGCCAGTTTTTGCTGCGGCTCGAAGACGGAGCCAGTCTTCCAGTCGACCCACGGCAGATAGATGTCCTGGCTCACCACGATGCCGACGTCCTTCCACACGGTCTCAGTTTTTTCCGCGCGCGGAAGGAAGTAGCCAGGCAGGTTCTTCGTATAGTTCTCGGCGGAATCCTTCAGCGCTTCAGCGCTCTCGCTCCAGTCGACCCGGGCAATCAGGCGCATCAGCATGACGCGCATGTCTTCTTCGATGGGCTCGAAAATCTGACCCTCCACGCCAAGGTCTTTTGCCTGCGCGGGGCCGGCCATAGCTACTGCCAGACCAAGCCCCATGGCCGCGACAGCGAGTCGTGTGCGGGTCAGAGATTTCATGCAGCCACCTTCAGCTTCTTTTGACGGTTGACAACGCGACGCGCGGGCTTTTCAGCTGCATCAGCTGCCACAGCCTTCACGCGCGCCGCCTTCGGTTCTTTTGCGTCCGCGCTCTTGCGGCTCTTGCGCACGGGCTTGACGGGTGTTTCGCCGCCATCCTTGGCGAGCAGCTTCTGCGTAACCTGATTGAGCAGTCGTTCGACGTACATCAGGTCCATGCCCAGCTCCTCGGCGATGTCGTCAGCCGCCATGCGCTCGATGAGTGCCTTGCGAGCGACCAGGCTTTGCTTGGACGACAGATTCAGGTCACCAAGCCGGTCAGCGAAGAACGCATCGCTCACACGCGAAAGCTGGAGGTCTTCCATGGGCTCGGTCGAGAGCTCGAGCGAGTCCTTGTAGTCGTCGACGTCTTTCGGATTCACTGCTGCGCCGATGGCTTCCATGAAGGCCGAGTCACGGCCGGTACGGAAGAGCGCGCCAGGAATTGCGACGACCGCTCCGATGGTGCGGCGCAGTTTGAGTGCCGCGTGCTGGCCCGACATATAGGCATAGCGCGCGAGCTGGTTGCGCTGGAATTCAGGTTTGGCCACAAACGTCGCCCACGCGGCGTGTACTTCCTGCGTTGCGTCGGCGCGCAGATGCCAGGGAATAGCGACCTTGGCCATCACGATGTCCGTAATTTTGCGCAGCAGGCCGTAGTCGACGAGGCGCTGGTAGACCGACAGCGGGTTACCGGATGCATCGACAGTTGCGGGCGCGGGCTGCGCAGCGCCGGCGCGGGGACGGCCACGCTTTGCCGGCGCCGGCGTAGCGGGAGTCTGCTGGTCGACTTCGTTGTCGCCATCTTCGAGCGCGAGCTCGAGGTCAACGTCGAGGTCATCGACGACGACATTGCGGCGTTCGCTCTCTTCATCAGCGCACAGGCCATCTTCGTGCGGCAGGTCGGAGGAAAGAAGGTAATCGAGCTCAACCGGGTCACCGTTGAGATTGAAGTCGGACTCAGATTTGTTGGCAGTAGGCTTGGCGCACATACTCATTTCACGTCGAGTGCATGTGCCGCCTCTGTTCATATACTTATTGAACGAGCTCGGACATGCGATGGTCTGAAAACCGCGCATGCGCGCGAATACGCTTCGCACGACACGACACGTGCGCGGTTGACCTGACATGAAGGAGAGCCCAGCTCGAGGCTGGAATCGCCAAACCGAATATTTCCTTGTGCGCACCCGACGAGCGGGTCAAGCCGACATTTCGGCTACATCGGTGGCTGCGCACTACCGCCACCGAAGCCTGTCAATCGACAGGTTTTAGTCAACGCCCCGTACTCTGTCGAGGCGTTGTTACTTATCTTGTCCTGGGTTCCAGCTTATTCGCTGGGGGTCTCCGTTGCCGGAGCACGACCCGCATCAGCACGATGCGAATCGGTGTTACGCGACGGCTGCTGCTGTTGCTGTGCGGTCGTCTCTGCTGCTGCGGTTGCTGCCGCCTGCGCTTCCACCTTCTGACGCAGGAACTTCTGGAAGTCCTTGTCGTCGCGCATGAAGTCGAGCAACATCTGTTCGACCACATCCTTCAGCGGCACGTCAGCGCCAGTTACTTCCTTGTACATCTCTTGGTACTGCTGCAGTTGACTTGCGGTCGACTGTCGAAACGCAAACGAATGCTTGACCGTTTTTTCGTGTGCAGGGAGGCGAGTGAGCTTCATTCCAAATCCTTCAAAAATCCATGTGGAAATAGCGGCATCTCTGCGCACTGAGAATCTGTTTGACTCTCAACTGACACAAAGTATACCGCCAAATAGTTTTTTCGTCAAGCGCGCAAGCGACGCTTTCCGTACAGGCGACCGGGATACCGGCGCACCAGCAGACCAGCGCAGACACCCAGCGCGCCCCACAGGACGAACACCGTCGGCGACAGGTTCGGCTGAAAGGACGATAGCAGGATGGCGAGCGCGGTGAAGCCCAGAAGAACTGCGAACTGGAGCAGCGCGAAGGCGCCGCCGTTGCGTGCTTCCTCTTCAAGCGCAGCTTTGGCCTGGTGACCCGGCTCTGCCGAGAAGAACCGGTCGAGGGTCTTCGCGTCGATGGCGAGCCAGCCGTTCTGCTTGATGATTTCGATAGCCGCCAGCGCGGCCGGCTCCCGCAACTGGCTCAGCTGCTCCTTGGTTGCGGGAATGGTTTTGATTCGGCACATGAGAGGCCTCCGTTCATTGCTTGAGCGGACGGATGCGACCCTCAGAAATCATCTTCTGCAGACGAGCCTTTTCAGCCTCCTCTTCCTGAGCCGTCATCCGAACATATTGCTCGGGACGCTGACCGTCGGCGTACATCAATGTCAGCTTCTTGCCTTCAATTCGGAAGGCTGAGTCGCTTACCTGCTTTGCCGCATTGGTCATGCGCAACGTACCCTCCACGACGCCTGTCGAAGAGGGCTTTACCGTATAGGTGTACGTGGCCTGCATGGGCGTTGCGCCAACGGGAGAAAGCGTTACAGCTTTCTTGTCACCGACAAATACGAGGGTACCCGGCCAGGTGCCATCTACGGCGTGCCACGTATCGCCGGCGAACGGGTCCTTGTGCTGGAACATGACCGACGTCGACTTCGCGGCATCCGTTGCGCTCGAGGACACGGCTGCCGACGCTGCCGAAGCTGCCGCGGGCTTTGCCGCAACCGGAGCGCTCGTTGCCGTGGGTGCCGCGGGGGCAGCCAGGACACTGGCACTCATCGCCGACGCGACAGCAAGAGTTAACATTCCTTTGAGGAGGGAGTTAACAAAGGCTGGAATACGGACGGCTGCCGCGCTATCATTCTCGGCAGCTAGCGACGACTGGAAAAAAGGCATGCGTGACATTGTTATTTCTCAACTAGAGAGTTTGCTGAAAAAGGGCGACATCCGAAAAGGCCTGGAGGTCATGCGCGCCTGGCTGGCCATTGCAGACCCGGGCGAGCCGGAGCTGCTGCTGTCGGAGTCGAACTCTGCTGTTCGGCCAAAAATGGCGCTCCTGATGCGCGACCTGCTTTCTCGGTATCCATCGACTATCGTGGGCGCCCCGATGCTGATTTACGCGGCGCCGGACTACGAAGAATCGACGCCGCCGTACGCGAAGTCCCTGAAGCTTCCGTTCCCGCCGGCAAAGTACGCACAGCCTTGCGAAGACCTGCACTTCCTCGGCTGGCTGCCGGTCGGAACCCCGCTGCCTGTGCAGCTGCCGTTTCGGCCGGAGCACTACAGCGACGAGGTTCAGTGGCTGAAGCCGACGAGCGTCGTTGCGCTGTTCCGGACACATCCCGGCCTGTTTGACCTGGACGAGGTGAATATGCCGAACACATGGTGGGGCGCGCTGTTCTGCGGAGCGGCTGCGCATATTCACCTGACTGCGCGGATGCTGCTTCCGTATCCGGACGCGCTTGAAGTTGCGCGCGTGATGCAGGCGTGCACTCGAGGCGAGCCTGTGCCGGACAAGGGACACTTTTTGTCTGATACTGCATGGAATCTGGCTCTCGACGAAGCAACGCTATTTCAGGAGTCGTGCCGTCATCTGTTCAAGGATGCGACCGGCTGACAAAAAAGGCGCCAGTGCGGCGCCTTTTGTCGCGACCGGTTTAGCGCGATACGTAACGCGCCAGCGACGGGTCTTGCGCAGCAGGCTGGAGCAGCTTGTCGTCGAGGCCCAGACGCTTGTACATCTCGACGAAGTTGGGCACGCCACCTGCCGTGAACACCGTGTCTTCGCCCTTGTCCTTGCCCATATAGAGCACGGCCGGCGTACCGTTGAATTCGTACTTCTTCATGATGCCCGTATTGGCAATCACCTTCGCGGCCAGCGCCTTGTCGTTCGACACTGCAGCGTTGCCAGAGATGATGCCCGCCATCGCAGCCTTCGGGTCCTTCGAAGCGAGGAAAGCCGCGCCCTTCGTGAGCGAGTCCGGCGTCAGGATGGCGACGGGTACGTAATTCACGAGCAGTGCGCCCGCGTCGATTGCCGGCGCGACGACCTTCTCGAGGTCCTTGCAGTAGTGGCAGTTCGCGTCGAACACGACGGTGATTTCAGCCTTCGCCTTCGGGCTGCCGACGAGCACGCCGCCCGCCTTGAATTCGGAGAGAGCAGCCACGTAGTCCGGTGCTGCGGCGGCCGGGACGTTCTCGGCGGTGTACTGCGCGGACAGGTTCTGGCCGTTCTCGTCGAGCATCATGCCGGCGATGAGCACCTTGCCGTCCTTGCTCGTGTAGACGATGATGTTTTTGCCCGAGCGCTTATCCTGAACAACCCAGCCGTCGAGATTGCCCGCCGCCGGGAACTTCTTGAACACTTCCAGGCCGTTCCCGCCTTGCATGTTCGAAGCGAGCTTCAGGGCCGGCGGAAGCGTGCCGGTGTAAGGCGTGAGGGGTTCCACCTTGTCTGCCGAAGCAAATGCGCTCGCAGCAGCGAGAGACAGGATTGCGGCGGACAGCAGCTGACGTTTGAACATGTTGAAATGATGCTCCATAGTAACGAGTTATCGGGTTGAAGGCCCCGACTTGCAATCAGTATAGCGAGAAATGGCCTTATAGTCAAGTGTATTCGCGAAACGGACCGATGCGGGCGCGCGGGCAGCGCGCTGTCGGTTCTTCGAGAGGATGAAGGAATGTCGAAAATCGACCTGTCTGACTTGGGGTATAACCAGATTCCACACTATTGCACTCACGCGATGGAGAGTTTTGCGGACCTGACGACATTCATGCCGGATAAGCTGGGTATCCCCGCTGACCTTGAGCTACTGGTCTGCGACCTGCTTCGGGATTCCATAAAATTCATTCTTCCTGACAACGGCTACCTCTTTGACGACCACGACTACAAGCCGTCGATGTTCGACCTGTTGCGGTTGCCCTACCCGATTTGTGCCCTCGAATTCACGGCTACGACTGAGCTGTATGCTGCGCAATCCGGGCTAGCGCAGTCAGGCAAGCGCATCGCCTTGTGCTTCGACCCGAATGCGCTGGCGCCGGTCCAGGTTGCACGGTTGACCCGGCTGAGCGGCCAGGACTTTCTGGCGCTGGTACCTGAGCGCTGCATTGCAGTGATGGCTGTGTTCGAGGTCGACGGGATATGGAGCGTGTCTGTTGGCGTGGTCCTCATCAACCTTGATGAGGACAGGCCGATGGCGGTCAAAGGTGTTCCCGCGGAGATGAGCGAATTGGCGGACCGGGTTGCCACCCGCCTTAAAAGCGTAAAGACCGTTACCACGCATGCGCTACCGGCCACGTTCGTTCCGTTTCCACTTCGTGCGGCGATGGTCGGTCAGGACATCGAGACGGCTGTCGAAAGTCTATGCATTGACACGATAGATGAGGTGCGCACGACATATGAATTCCTGGCTGCCATCAACTGCTCGAACGTGGGAACCGTGGCGGTGCCGGCGCCGAAAGTGCTGAACGACCGTCGAAAGAAGAAGGGTCGACCGCTCTTTTATCCGTACAAGGTGCTGAATCTTTTTGCGTCGGCAATAAACGGAAAAGAAAGAGGTGACGGCACACATGCTTCGCCTGGCGCGCACTTGCGGCGCGGGCATATCCGGCGGCTGGGCGAGCGCTCGGACTTCAAGACACTGTGGATTAACGCGATGATGGTGAATGCTCGCCCAGGCGAACCCGTCTCGACCGTCTACAAGGTGAAAGGCGTGCGCTGAGGGCGCGAGTCTCGGTTCGGCCGATGCCCAACGTTGTCTAGGAGCAAAGAGCCCTGAATGTGAAAAGCAAATCCGGCGACCTTTGACCGGATTTGCTGCGAAGTTGTCCGCTCGCTTACCGTGCGAAGCCCCTCTCCTGTGCGGTTGAGGAAGTCGACGACGTCCTGTTGTTCAGGAGGTTGGCCGCCGCCTGCTCCTTAGATTCGGTGCGGGTGATGCTCTGGGAGTTCTGATTGACCTTCGACACTTCCTGCGCGACGTCCTTTACCGTGGCCGTGCTGGCGTCGAGCTTGCCGAGCTGGTTGGTCACGGTCAGCGCGCGTGCGCGTACGTTGATGTCCTGGCTGTCGAGTCCGCCCGCCAGTCCCTGTGCAAGGCGCAGCACGCGGCCCTGCGTTTCGCTGCTGGGTTCACTGCGCGCAGCCGAAATGAAGTCCATGAGCGGCTTGTCGCCGTGCTTGCCCAGAACGTTGGAGGCCTGGTCTCGCTGTACGGCGCCACGCAGCACCTGGAAGGCCTGCGAAGCCTCCGGGTGAGTCGCCTGAATCTTGTCGATGACCTTTGCAATCTCGGAAGAGCGTCCCATCGCGAATGCCTCTTTCGCGCGCGCCTCGTTCACGGGCGTGACGCGTTCCATGTTGTTGAGCACGTCCTTTGCCGTGGTCGCCGTGGGGTCGCCGTTGTAGTAGAACTTGTCCTGCGGCTGAGTTTGGGCTCCTTCCCGCTGAACAGGCACGCCGGCCTCGTAGAAGCTGCTCTTGATGTAGCGCTCAAGAAGCTCGACGTGATGGTCGTAGGTCTTGCTGGAGGACGGCAGGTAGGCGAGGTTCTCGACCAGCGGGCGAATTCCGCGCTCCACATCCTGCACGCTGAAGGCGGTCGCGGGATTCCCCTTGAGGTGCTCGCTCAAGTTGGCGTTGGCGAAGAACTTCGTGTTTTCGCGGTCGATGGGATACGTGTCGATGAACGCCGTGCCCTTCTCCCAGTTGTGGGTGTAGCTCGCCGCGATTTGCGGGAGCAGATTGGCATGCAGGATGTCCTGGTTGTCCTTGCCGGGCGTCTGGTCGCCGAACCGGCTGCCGTGAAAAAGGACCGCGCCATCAAGAAGTGGCTTGTCCTCGCGGAAATTTTTCACGAGGAGCTTGACAACGTCCAGATTTTCGTAATTTGGGTTGCTCATTGCGAATTTGACGGTATACTACGTCGGTGGATAGTTAACGCGTATAGCGCCAACCACCCCGAATCTGGCCGTCATCTCCGATGTCTACAACTAACACCCCTACCACTTCCGTATTTGAAACTCTGGGCTACCAGGTGGCGAGCCGGGAGCGCGGCATTTACGTTCTGCGCAATCGTGCGAATCCCGCTGCGCCAGAAGCCGTTGCCTTGCTTCTCACGGCACATCCTCCTGAGGCGCCCGTGCTGCCGGTGAAGCTTTTTGTCCAGCCGGTGCCTCGCGGCGTGGACACGCGCACGATTACTGACCTTTGGGATGGTCTCGACGCGCGTCGGTTCGAAGAAAGCGGACTGGACGCTGCGACGCTCGAACTAGGGCCGCTCGATGCTTCCGATTTGGAAGAGCAGGCTTATGGCCGGCCCGAAGGTGGAAAGCGTTTTGGCGTTCGGCTGCCATCAGGCGATGTAGTGTGCTTCAACTGAGTCGTCGGCCTGCGGTGTCCGCACCGGCCGGCCGTGCCCGCCGGTAGCGTCAAACGTCGAAAAACCTGGCCGCTTCTTCAATGCTGCGCGCGCGCTCGGCGTTGACGTAGATGGATGTCGTCTGCTGCGAAGTGTGTCCGAGAAGCCGCTGCAGCACGTCAATAGGCATGAGCTTAGCCGCCGCCCGCGTGGCGAATGTGTGGCGGAATGCATGAGGCGTGGCGCGCTTTAGTAATGAGCGCTCATCCTCTGTGAGCGTGACGTTTTTATCGTCCGCAAGCCTCGCCAGCGTGCTTTTGATGACCTTGTAAACTCCATCGGGACTGAAGCCATTCCCCGTTAGTTCGGAAGCCGGGCCTTGCCTTACAAGGTGTTTTTGCCGCGCTGCATCGGTACGCGGTACCACGATGGGCGACAGTAGAGCCAGAGCACGGTCGGCCACTGAGAAGTCATGCCCTCTGTCCGCCCAGTGAGCGCGAATGGCGTCCACGACGCGTTCCGGCAGATAAACAGTACGCCATTTTTGGCGTTTGCCAAGGACCTCGAGCTGCCACAGCCCGCTCGTTTTGCCCTGCTGTTCGCGAACTGGCTTGAGCTTATCTCGCGTCGCGCCGGAAGCTTCTTCACGCCGAATCCCGGTGTAGCCGATGAGCAGGACCATGGCCCGCGCCAGCCGATACTGTGCGCCGGGGGTTGCGGCCTCTTTTGCCTGAAGCGAGCCGGCAGACTCGGGGCGCACGTCTTGATGCCGCGCGCATGCCCGGTCGAGCATTCCCCCTTCGACCGCAAGGGCCTGCCATAGCTCATCGGGCAACGCCTTGTCTATATCCATCTCCAGCTCTTTCCCTTCGACGGGCGGGTCCGCAACGGTCACCCACGGGTTGCCGCCCAAGTATCGAACGCGGACTAACCACTCAAAGAAGGTGCGAATCGCCTGCACTGCGTAGCGCTGAGAATCTGACGACAGCGGTCCGGCAAATGGTCTCCAGCGCGGCGAATTGCGCAAAGCCTTCGGCGCAACCCATGAAACGTCTGGTTTCGCGAGGAAGTCCTTGTATGCTTCACAGTCGTCCGTAAGCACGCTGGACATCGCAATACGCCGGTAGCTTACGCACCACAGCAAGAAGCGCTCGAGTTCTTTTTGATATGCGCGGTATGTCTTTTCCCGGCCGCGAAAGCGGTAGAGATAGCCACGAACGGCATCGAGGTCGTTTCTGGCGGAGATGAGGCAGAACGAGGCGTTTCGGTTGATACCTTGGCTGCCATCCAGGGCCTGCACGATGCCACCCAATTGCTCGAGCGGAACAATCGCTCGAGAGCCATCTGGACCTAGGGTGACCAAGTTGGACGGGACCACGTCGGGCAGAGTGTTGAGCGTACCCAGCGTGGCGCTGTTTGTTTTGAACCATCGCTCGATGGCTTGAGCTTTGCCGGGACCCAGTCTGGGAATGGGCCGATACCATCCCGAGCCACGCAGCTCGATGACGCGCTTCAGGTCTTGAAGTGTCCGCAGCCCTTCCGCTTCAAGCGTCTTGAATACGATTGGTCGGAACCAGACTGAAATGCCATCCGAGAGCTTCGGGCGAGCCCGGTCCTCTTCTCCCACCTTGATGATGAAGTCCAGGACGCCCTTTGGCCAGCTACCGCGTCGACGCGCATCATCGAGTGTCTGCGAGACATGCGGATTAACCAATTTCGCTCGCTCGACCAGGTGGTCTCGCAACGCGTCGAGCCATGCATTGAGCGCAGCCTGGTCTTGGATGCCGCGAACGTAGAGAACTTCCTCGTTGTAGAGATTCCAGATAGCTGAGCCATCGACACGAAGCAGGCGAAAGCGCAACGCGGCAAAGTCCGTTCGGGTGTATTGCCGAATTGGTTCGGCGACGTCGGTGTGCTGTGCCATGGTGTTTGTCTGTAACCGTCAATGCCACGAACCTGGCACGCCACGGGATTCGCCCGAGAACGGCCGGATATTACAGCCCTATCAGGAACTTGCCTATCATCGGGTTTGAGGTACCAAGCCGCTCAGTTTTCGAGCTCGACGCTTTGTTGGAGTCGACTGCCGGCAGAGCGCTTCGGCTTTGTTTTCATGTACACCTGCAGACAGAAAGCGTCGAATGCTTTGGGTGCCGCAATGACTTGCGCGAGCTCCAGAGTATCGCGGTCGGCGGCAGCCAACTCGGTCCCCTTGAGCATCAGCGGCTTCTTTTTGAACTCGCTGAACCAAGTTGTCCGCTGTTCGTCGGTTGCGGCCTCAAAAGCTTCTCGCCCTCTGCGCACATCCTCGCTACGTTCATAACTGGCTTGTGCGTCGCGCGCTCGGTTGGAGTGCTCGATGGCTCTCTGCACCTCGGACGGTCCGGCAGTCGTTGGATTATTTTCTAGCGAGAGCTGCGCCTGGTTGTCGAGCGTAGCGCGGTCCGCCGGAGATAGCGACCAGCCCTCTTCCAACGCCTTCCAGAAGTAAGCCGATGGCTTAGCGGGTTTGTGGAAGCGCGTGTACTCGTCAGCATCGCGTATGCGCTGGTCGGTGTACTTGGCCCGGTCGGCCACAAGCATACCCAGCCGCCGCTTTTGGCGGTCCAAACCGTAGTGCTTCAGGATGTGAAAGGTTGCCCAAGCCTCGACCAGACTGTCCACAACGACGGTCTCTTTTCGAGTGATACGGAAACGAAGCTTCGAAACCTTCCGAGAGCCTTTCTCGTTCAACGTATCGAATGAGACCTCCAGGTCGGACACGTCGTTGATGTGCTTGATAGCCGGGTCAAGCCAGGACCGCTTGAAGTATTTGTAAATGAGCGCTTGTGCGCCCATTTCTCCCTGCCAGGCGCGCAAATCATCAATTGAAATCCATTCGGATTCGCTGGTATCACCCTTACGTGCCGGAGCCAACAGTAGCAACCGGTCATAGATGGCTCGGGCAAATGACAGTTTGAACTGCGACGTGATACGTAGCGACATCCAATGTGATGCGCCGGAGCCCAGAATAAGCGGGAGAATTTTCTTCGGGATGTTGAACCGGAAACGCCCGCCGATGTACTGGACTTCGCCAATGAGTTGGACTGACCCAAACCGTTCGTTCGGCTGGTCTGAGGCCTGAACAAGAGCTTTTTGTGCTTCCGTGATGACTTGCTCGAAGTGCGCGGCGTTGCGGCTGTTCCACCGCATCAGCCATTTGAAGAGGTCCAGGTCGATGTCATAGAGCTCTTTCTCCACGCCTTCTTGCGCAACGACGAAGTAAGCGGTGTCGAGCAGTCGCCGGGCCGTGACGCCCAAGTCGACAATGCGCACGAGAATATTCTTGCGGCTATAGCCGATGTCCTGGCTCGAAGCGTCGACAGTGCGGCCGTCATGGCGCGCCTCATCGAAAAGCGTGAACACCAACTGTTGCGACGTAGCCAATGGTGCGAGGTTGCTCACCGCTCTTCTCGGGTCTGTTTCGTTAGAGCGGAACGTTACGGGGGTCAAGGTGAAGTGTCAACCACAATCCACTACACCATCGCTTTCCGAGTTTGCACAATCCTGCGCACTTTGGCGGCCCAAAACACTACACCTTCCCAAAGCGCGACCAACGCACTACACCTTGCGTGCCAAGGAGTTACACCGTGCGAGACCAATGCACTACACCTTTGACGCTCAACCAACAGCACCTTCTGCCCAATCAGTTACACCTTGGCTTGCTAACCATTTGTTTATAAAGAGGTTTTGATTTTTCCTGTTGTTTACTGCTGTTAACTTTTTTAAAAACATACAACGAACAAAGCCGGGGATGCTTTGTTCTGCTGTCGCGCCTAGCCCACAGTTTTGATTGTCAGGCATGGCACAGGCGACCGTTCCGCACCGCTGATAGGCGATTCTTAAGGTGTAGTTTTTTGGTCCCGATGCAAGTCTGCGGCTCCTGCTCACCACCCCGCATTCTGCACAAATCACTACACCTTCCTGCTTTATAAGAGGAAAGTGCTTCTCGACTAGCCGAATGCGGTGGTGCAAAAAAATAGAAATTACAACGCACTAGGGGTGTTTTCGGTTCTAGTTTGTTAAAAGTCCTCGCAAGTTTTCGTGTTTCCTGTATTCTTCGCTTTGCCGTTTGGCGCAGCAAAAGTGCCGAACTGCGAGGAAAGTGCCTGGTGTGCACGAAAATGCAGATTTATCTCGAACTGCGCCAGTGTGGAGCGAATGACGAAAATGAAACCGAGCGACCTGCCGACGACCCAACTGCCTAGCCCCAATCGCGAAGTGACCCTGGCGCGCCTGAAGGACTTCAGCGCTCTCATCTCAAAGATGACGGACAACCTTCGAGACCAGATTCTCGCGCCGCGCCCGCGCAAAAGCGCCCCGGTATTCACGTCCGCGGAGGTTGCCGAACTTTGCGGCATCGAACGGACAAAGATGAATTACCTGTGGAGCAAAGAAGACACGGGGCTGCCCGTTGGTGAGGCACATGGCACGGGGCGCTCACGCATCTTCACTCTGGCCGAGACCCGGAAGTGGATTCAAAAGGGCTCAACAATTCCGCAGACCCCCCTCGTGACAGGCGAGGGGAAACAGCGCGGCAAGGTAGTGATTACTGCGAACTTCAAAGGCGGTTCTGCCAAGACGACGACCAGCATGTGCATTGCGCAGGGCCTGACTCTTCGTGGTCGGAGGGTCTTGGTCATCGACCTGGACCCTCAAGCCTCTTTGTCAGAGCTTTGCGGGCTTTACGCCGAAAAGGATGTGACGGAAGACGATACCGTCATGTCGTATATCTATGAGCCGGACATGGAGGGAGGCCTCGGCGCGGTCGTCCAATCGACTTACTGGGATGGGCTCGACGTCATTCCCGCCCACAACTATCTTCACAGCGCCGAATATTATTTGCCGGCCATGCAAACACGGGTAACCGGGTTCAAGTTTTGGTCGGTGTTGCGCGATGGCATCGAGCCACTTCGCGACCACTACGACTACATTGTCCTAGATACCGCTCCCTCACTGTCCTACCTGACATTGAACGGGTTGATGGCGGCGGACGCTATGGTGATGCCGCTTGTGCCAGAAAGCTTGGACTTCATATCGTCGTCGTCCTTCTGGTCTCTCTTTTCGGACGTGGCCGGACAGTTCGATGAGCACGAGCCCGACAAGAAATATGAGTTCATCTCGGTCCTGCTGTCGAAGGTCGACTCCGGCGCCAACGCATCAGCGCCTGTAGTGCGCTCGTGGGCGCAGCGCGCTTACAACGACTGGCTCTCCACGATTGAAATTCCCGCATCGTCGATTATGAGCCAAGGAGCTTTGTCCTTTTCGACGGTGTTTGACTTGTCGAAGACGGACAGTGCGGCAAAGTCTCTCGCCCGGGTGCGCCAACCGCTTATGGCCTATTGCAAGTGGCTCGACGAGCAATTCCAGAACAAACCGCAGCAGAGGGAGGTCGCAAATGGCTAGTTTGCGCGAAAAGATGTTACTGAAAACGGCTGACCTTAAGGGCACCGCGGAGATTCCACTCGAGGAGGCACTGCGTGATGCCACCGACAAGCCCCGCACGGGAACCGGCATGACTGCTGCGCTGGCGGCCAAGGATGCGGCCCTCGCAGCGAAGGACGCTCGCATTCGCGAACTCGAAGCCAAGGGAGCCGAATCTGAGTTGCCGGTGGCGGCCATTACGCCTAATCCCTGGCAGCCGCGGAAAGTATTCAATGAAGAGAAGCTGGCTGAGCTGGCTGAGAGCATTCGCGAGACGGGGCTGGTTCAACCGATTGTGGTCCGGCGAGTGACCTCGGGCTATCAGATAGTCGCCGGCGAGCGGCGCTGGCGTGCGCACAAGCTGATAGGCAAAGAGACAATTGCCGTCGTCATAGTCGAGCTGTCGGATGAAGACATGGCAATGCTGGCGTTGGTCGAGAACGTGGTCCGTGACGACCTTTCGGATTACGAGATTGCACGTGCTATCCGGGAGACGGAACAACAGTTCCCCAATCGGACCCGGATGGCCGCTGCGATAGGCGTGTCTCGTTCAGGCCTGTACCGCTACCTTTCGTATTCCGAGTTGCCCGATTTCATCATCAAAGAGTTGGACGTGAACCCGACGTTGCTTGGCGCGAGAGCGGCGAGAGAAGTCGCGAGCGTATTAAAGGAGAAGTCTGGCAACGCGCTTGAGATTGCTCGCGCTTTGTGGTCAGACGTAGTAAGCGGGAAGCTGGATGAAACGAAGCTAGCAAGAGCTATCACCGTTGCAATAGCCCGCGGAACTTCCGCAGGGAGCGTCCGTGAACGCAGCATTGAAAAAATCTTTGCGGGTAAGGACCATGCTGGGTCTATCACCAAAGACGCCGGTGGCTTCACAGTGAAATTCAAGGCTGGGATTCTGTCTACGGAAAAGGAAGACAAGATTCGAGCGCTGATTTCGGAGCTGCTGAACGAGGAGTAATTTGCACCAGAATGGCACAGAGCCCGCTCCGAGCGGGCTTTTTTTTCGCCCGGAGCGCGGCGTCAACCACGCGGTTTCTATGACGCAAGCCCCCGCGGTGAGCGGAGGCCTCGCAGGCGAAAAAGTGTGTCCAGGTGGCACACTTTTACCAGCTATCTCGACACGGCACCGCCCAGCCTGATGGTGACCGGCGATAACCGGCCAACGGAAAAGTGTGTCCAGGTGGCACACTTTTGCGTCACACCCTGTTTGCGGCATACCGGCGCGACCAAGTTGTACTCGTCGGGAACGCTTTCGGTCCTATACAAAGAAGGCAATTTCGCCTTTTCGAAGGACATACTCATGACGAAGAATATTTTGGTACTGAATGCAGTGCCCGCCGCCCCTGTCGCTACTACCCCGATGACCATCGCGCTGCCCGGTCCGCGCGGCGTGAGCGTGGGCTGGAAGACGAATGTGCAGCAAGCTTTCGCAAGCGAAACGGATGCGGAGAATGCACAGGTGTTCGTGCTTATCCAGGAAGGCGGCTCCAGCTTGGAGCTTTACATCCACGCCCACAGCTCCCGTGGCGAAGCGGAAGAAGACCGCGTGAACTGTGAGAACAACGGCGCCTACCGCACTTCGGAGATTCTCGAGGTTCCGGAGAGCCTGGCCGATATGGCGGGCTTTTACGAGCTCGCCGAGAAGCTGGTCTGTGCTGTTGCCGGTGTGCGCTCTCCGTTCTTCGGCCGCGACGCAACCCAAATCGAAGTGCCTGACAGCCTTGCGAAGCATGCTCAGTTCTATCGCATCGCCGAGCAGCTGGTCGGCGCAGTCTCGACACTGGACTTCCCCGAGGACGAGTAACGATGTCTGGTGCCCTTCCGAAGCCGCAGGTCGGCGACACCTGGTATCGCTACGAAGACACGCGTCATGCGCACATCGACGAATACGACAACGTCGTAGGGACATACGTGAAGCTGTATCTGCGTTCGTACCGGGTGTCGAAAGTCACGCCGAAGGGCGTTTGGCTTTCGTACATTTTCGTCGGCGGCGTGTGCCGGTTCGTGCTGCTCGATGCGCGTAAGCGCTTCGCGCATCCGACCAAGGAGCAAGCGCTCGAGTCCTTCAAGGCCAGAAAAGCGAAGCAGATTCGCATCCTGGAAAAGCAGCTGGAGCACGTGCGCAGCGCAGTTTGGCAGGCAGAGCGTGCCGAGCGCGAGCTCCAGCCTCCGCCTTTGCCAATTCTCGACGCCGCCTGAGCACAGTAAAATGCGCTCAAAACGCGGCAATAGCTAGAGGAACAGCATGAAGACTTTGACTGTAGGTGCGATTTGCCAGCTGAGGGACCTGTCGGTGCAAACCGTAGAGAAAGCGCTGGCCAGTTTGCAGGAAAAGGGACTTGTGACCGGTTTCGAGCCGGGCAACGTCCACGCGGAAATCACATTGACCGCCGAAGCTGCGAAATATTTCAGTTAATGCGTTCACTGACCGCGGACTCAAAGCCCACCTTCTGGTGGGCTTTTTTTTTAGCGTCCTATATGACCACTTTCCGTGTCGACGAAAAGCTCCCAGCCAAGCCCTGGTGTCGAGGCTGCCGGGCTTCAGCCTCTAGCGGGCCTTTGCGGTCATGCTCGACTCCATGGAATGAAAAACACCCAGCGATAGCCGGGTGTTTGGAGAATTACTGCATGCCCCGCCGACGACGCGCGGCCGTCATGTGGGCACGTGCAACGATGGCGTGATATGACTGAGCGTGGGCTGCCTCGCGAAGTTCGGTTTTTACGGTATCGCTGAACTGGTCGCTGCCGATTGCTGAGATGCGATAGTCGGATACCTGGATGGGTCGCCCGAACGTCTCTTTGGCGGCGGCGTTGAGCAAAACGCCGTAGCGCATCTGCTGCTTGGCCGATTCCGTCTGGTGCAGGCTTGCCAGGGTCATGTGGTCTTCCGCCGTCCAATCGGGATGGACGCTGCGAAGAACGCGGGCGCCATCGGTGCTGCTTAGGGCCTGGAAGACGGTGACCTTGCCGTTGTACTTCGGCAGCTGGACTGCCTGGTGATATGCGGGATGGTCGAGCTTGGGGTTCAGGGTGACGTTCATGTTTTCCTCAAAATTGGCTGGGTTCCTGAATCCGTATAGGTCTGGCCCCCCTCTATCTGCCGCACAAATAAAAACGCTCAACCCGAAGGCTGAGCGTGGAGAGAAAGAGAGTAGTTCGAGAAAGGGGAATGACCGCGTCAGTCGCTCGAGAGGCGAATGTTTCCCTGCGGCGCTACGTTTGCCAGAATTTTTCCGTCCTTGGACAGAACCTGCCCAACCACAAATCTGGCACCTTTGGCCAGATTCGAAATATGCTCAAGTGCGTCGGAAAACGCACCAGTGAACACTTCTTCGCAGAATTCCGGGAAGCCCTTCTTGGCCTCCGGATGGTTCACCCAAATGATGTTGTGCTCGTTCGTCGTCGACATGGCCGTGGCCTCACAAAGATGTTTACTCACCTCCGTATAGGTCGCGCAGCCGGCCATGAAGAAACACCGCCACGAGGCGGTGTCGGGAGTGAAATCAGAGTACCTGACGGGGATATTCCCAAGGCGCTCCGACGGAAGCGCGCACCTGCCCGTAGCCTGCGTTGGAAACCGTCACGTGATAGACCCGTTTGGGGTCCACTGCCGACGGGTCGAGGCCGAGCAGCGCGGCGCAGCGCAGTGCGTATTCGCGAAGCTTGACCTGCATCTCCGCAGTAGCAACGAGGTAGCAGGCAATCTTCAACCCCGTTTCAACGAGGTACGTGTCCGGCGCTAGGTCAATGTGCTGCGGCGGAGGCGGCAGCTCGGCGGGGGTCAAGGATGTACCGAGTTCGTCGAGACGAACCAGGGTCATGTGCGGCGCGACGACGGCGGATTGGTGACGAGCGGTCAGCGCCTTCTCTAGCGCTTCGTCGGGGACCCTCAACTTCAGCTGCAGAATGCCGTCAACTATGACACCGTGGACGGTGGCTTTCATGTGTCTCTCCTCGAAATAGTGTCTCGTTTTTCGTATAGGCCAAGCGCCTGAGGCCTATACGGACCTACGAAGGACAAACCTACGAGGAACCGACATGCTCGATTTTCTGTTGAATATTCCATACCACCTGGGCAAAGACGCCGAACTGCTCGCGGTGCTCCAAAAACGCGCGCCCAATTTTGGCAGCGGAGCACTGATAGCCAAGCTGCGGGAAGTGAAGCGCGGCCGACCCGGCTTGACAGTGCCACAACTCGAGGAGTACCTGTCGCAGCCCATAAAATACCGGCCGCTGTTCGATGTCACGATGGAGATTATGCGTGAAATCGACGGTGCGAAGTTCACAGTCGACACGCTCTGGGGACTCGACGGTCACGTCATAGCGCCCAACACGGACACTCCGGGATTGATGAAATTCGTGACCCGTGGGAAGAAATCGGGCTGCTGCATCACCGTCGCCCTGAAGGAGGACCCCTCGGTATTGGCTGAGGTTACGCTCGGAAAACACACGTTCGAAACCCCGGATACCTCAAGTTTGCAGTCCTGGTACTCGGCCCGCTACGACGAGAATGGAAACCCGCTTGCCTGACCTAAGTAGACTCACTCTCAAACAGCCACCCCTCAGTGGCTGTTTTTTTTCGTTTCATCACAGCCCGCGGAATGCCTCGAACCGGCTAAAGCTATACAGCGATGAGTTCAACAATTCATCGAGGCCAACACCCATGTACCAAAACACAATCGAGCTTGCCCGCCGTATTTCGAAGCCCATCGTCGCATACGACCTGGAGCATACCGGTGGCGCCGGCGAAAGCCGGGCCATCACAGACTTCGGCGCAATGGTTGTCACACCCGACGGCGATGTGTCGAGCTACGCATCGCTCGTGAAGCCGCCTGAAGGCACTGTATTCAACGCGTACGTCTGTCGTCTCACGGGTATCTACCCGGAGACCGTTGCGAATGCGCCGAGCTGGGCACAAGTAGTTGAGGAGTTCATCCTGAAGTATCGAGGTGCCCTCTGGGTCGGCTTTAACAGTCGGGCCAGTGACATGCCTCTCATCCGCAAGGAGAATGGACGCCTCGGCCATCTGCTGGAGCATTTCGTCCAGTTCGACCTGATGCGCGTCGGTACCCTCACGGGCAGCCTGACTCAGCGGCTGTTGAAGCTGGTGCCGGACTTCGATACATCAGGCGCCCATCGAGGCATCAAGGATGCACTGATGACGCTGGCACTGCTCGAAGCACAGCTACCCAGCTTTACGGAGCTCGAGCTGAAGAACCAGATGGCACCTCCCCCGCCGGCGCAGCCTAAGCCACCTCGCGGAGAGCTATCCGTCGGGGAGTTGGCGGCAGGCCGCAAGCTGGACGTCCGCCAGTTCCTGGTAGCTCCCGGCACACTGCGGACCGGTCAGCCCTGGTCTGACGACGAAATCCTCTGGGTTTGCCGACAGTTTCGCGGCGGCAAAAAGACCATCCAGGAGCTCTCGACGCTGAATGGACGTACGGCCTACGGCATAGCCTGTGCGCTCTTCAAGCAAGGTGTCATCACCGAAGAAGAGCGCGACAAGCATAGGGCAGCTTGACCACGCACCTCCTGCCAGCCACCTTCGGGTGGCTGTTCTTTCGGCTGTGTCCGCTTCGTGTCCAAGTGGCTCGGTACGATTTCGCGCCTTGATATGGATAGCGTGTCGTGAAAGTGTGCCACCTGGACACACTTTCACGGCCTTACTCCGGGATGCGCGCGGTCTGGCCGCACGCCCTTAATGTTGAAAAGTGTGCCACCTGGACACAGTTTCACGGCCTCAAGTCCGGAATGGGGGCTTGGCCGCGCGCCTTCAATTTTGAGAAGTGTGCCACCTGGACACACTTTCATGGGCCCTCAATCTCCGCGTTGTTCAGGCGGTCCGACAGCACGCCTTCGACTTTGAAAAGTGTGCCACCTGGGCACACTCCGTCGGCAGACATGCCGGTTGCCGAAGCCTTTTCGCAATGAGGCGTCGGCTAACGCAGCATAGAAGTGTGTCCGGGTGGCACTTTGAACCTCAGGCCTGCAGCGTCAAAGGCATGGGGCATGCGCATAAGCGCCGGCGCACTCAAAGAAAAAGCCCCAGACAAGCTGGGGCGTTGAGGTGCGGAGTTATCGGGGGAACACATCGTAGGCTTCGTTGCTACTGCCGAATACGCGCGGAGAGCGGGTTCCCAGTGATGCGCGGTAACCTTCCTGAGCTTCGAGCAATGCAGCGCCTCGTTGCATCGCGCTAGCCAGTACAGCACTGTTGGACACGAAATTCGTGACGGTGCGAATGAGCGTCTCCACGAGCTCCGGCTCGAGACGGTCGAAGTTATCCGGGACGTGAAGCACGAACGCTTTGTTTCCCGTACGACTGCGAAAGCTCGGAAATTGATTGAGCGCGTCGTAGTGCTCCGCTTCCATGCAGATGATAGTCGTCGCCTTGCGCACCTGCGAATCACTGAGCGGCGACTCGGCATCCTTGTCGATACCGGCGCTGCGCGCATGCACACCGCCAAACAGGCACAACAGTTCCGCAGTCCGGCTGCGCAACCTTCCTTGACTACAAACAAACAGAATCATGGCCTCTCCTGAGTATGGGTCCAGTGAGGTATAGCGCCTGCCCATCTGCGGCATTAATGGCGACTCGCACCCAAGCCTCGTTCGAATTGTTGGACAATGGCCGAATCGCGAACAAGGAGAATCGACGCATGGCAGGTTATCTCGAACTTCTCGCGCAAAAGGCCGAGCTTGACCGTCAAATCGCGAATGCACGACTGCAGGAACTCGACGCCGCAATTGCTCAATGTCGCGAGCTGATTGAGCTCTTTGAGCTGACGCCGCATGACGTCGGCTTCGTGCAGACGCAGAAGCTGGCGGCACGAAAGGTCAAGCAAGGTGATAAGACCTTTCCAGCCGCAGGCGTCCGGATGTCGACGCGACCACCGCTTTATCGCGACCCCGCCACAGGTAATACCTGGAACGGGCATGGCCGTGCGCCGCGGTGGCTCGACGGGCACAAGGACGAGTTTTTAATCCGCAACGTCTCGTCGCGGGAGTAGCCGGTTTCAAGTTCCTCAGGGAGCGTAACGTTGCCGCTCAAGTGTCTCGACTCGGACAAAAGGCCCATCTACGCCTTCGACTACTCGCCAGAGAAGTTCGACGAGCTGAGGCGCGCGCATCGTCGAGACGGGCTGCTGCACTTTGCCTGCTGTGATTCCAAGCTCGGCCTTCGGACATCTTCAAAAGGCCTGCATCACTTCTATCATCTGAGCCCCGGCAGCGGCTGCGAGTATGCCAAAGAGTCCGAGGCGCACCTTCAGCTGAAGAAGGCGGTGATGCTTGCAGCACGGGCAGCCAGGTGGGACGCCGAATGCGAGGTCGTCGACGATAGCGGCGGTGGACGTTGGCGCGCCGACGTGATGGCGCGGCGAGGCAAGGCGCGAATCGCGATTGAGATTCAACTTTCGAGGCTGCGTTGGGATGAAATCCATCGGCGGCAGGAGCGATACCACGAGGACGGCATTCGAGGGTTGTGGCTGTTGAAGCAGGACAACTACGCCGTCTGCCATGAGGTTCCGGCATTCCAGCTACGGTTCGATGAGGACCTGTCGCCGGAAGTGCGTATCACGCCGCCGAACGACTCCTTGAATGTGACGCTGCGGGAGTACGGCGGATATTGGGCGCCACTGGACACGTTCGTGGCCGCGGCGCTCTCGAAGAATCTGGTGTGGTCTCCGGTCACGGAGCTGCGCAGGGTCGACATCCGGCTGCGGGTCGTTGAGTTTCACCGATGCGGTTGCAGCCGGCCGCTGCTCATTCCGACGTCGCTGAACGTCGCCATGCCTTACCCGCATCACCGCGGCCTGCTTTGGACCGTCCGGCCCAACCGGGCGTTTGACGAGAATCCAGGGCCGGCTTGGCTCAACGCCGTCGTCGACGTTTTCAACCAGCACTTCCCGCAGAAAAACGGAGCGGTCATTACGCGCCGGATTACCGAAGGCCGAGCATTGCACGTCCATCAGTGCCCGATGTGTGGCCAGTGTCACGACCACAACCCAGAAAGGCACGGCGAGAAAGCCTTGACGCATCTGGACATCCCGCTGGACCAGCTGCCGGCGCCTCAGCCGGGAACCGCCGAATGGCAGTTCGTCAATCAATGGTGGCTCCGCATGGCCACGGACACCGCGCTGCCGAAGTCTGCGCCGGTGCAATTGCCACTCAGTTTCGATTTCTAGTCGGAAAGAAAACGCCCCTCAAATTCGAGGGGCGGTGGAGTGACGATTTTATGCAGGCGTCGATTCAGCTTGTGAGACTCGGGCCTGAGCAAGCTCGGCGGTCAGCCGCGCAAGCTCAGATTCGAGCGTCTGGCAAAGCCGAAGTGCATCACCATAAGCAGGCGTACGTTCCTGTCCGAGGCTCAAGCGAGTCGCTTCGAGCCGGTCCGAGCGCGGGGTTCCCGACCCAGTGGCCGACTCGCTGGGAGCGCCGCACGTGATGTGCTGGATGGCTAGTTCCGCGTAGCGGCCGGGTTGCACGACACCGTCTGCGATGTTCCTCAGCGCGTGCATCGCGTAGCGAAACTGCTGGGCCGGCGCAGCGGCAATTGCGCCCTCGAGCCGTGGGCTGCTGGTGGTGGTCATGATGTCCTTGATGAATGTAGATGGCTGTTGTGTCGCTTCCCGGGCCTGCGCGCGCACGACGGGCTTGACGCGGCAGGAGTGATGCAAAGTGCCCTCCAGCTCGCTGCCGTCTTTCAGCACAACGTGCCGAAGCGTGCCCTTGACGCGCTCGCGTCGTACCAGCCGGTACCGCTGGCCGCTTCGACACAACATGAAACGTTCACCGTCCGGGAGGTCCCGAAGGAATGACGCCATCATGATTTGGGCTCGAACGAAATCTCCACGTCGATTCCGACCAGTTTGGCGGCGGCCACATGTTACGTCCCGGTCTATTTGAGGATCGGCGGGGGATGTTTGTATCGCGAACGTCGGGAACGAATTTTTGAACTTCACCGCAAAGAGCGCGGGACACAGCGGACGTAAAGATGGCCAGTACAGCTCT